>JAEEGH010000334.1_pt1 | contig 298727 bp, 279 predicted proteins | sample 9134181 | NCBI WGS metagenome assembly JAEEGH01 (sample SAMN16246544, study PRJNA631951) | gut metagenome | biome: gut microbiome; feature: rumen; material: DP-attached | host: Bos | place: Iran: Karaj | collected 2018-10 | reverse complement strand
GTGGCCTTCAAATACAAAAATGTGATCCACCAGCTTGTTCATAAACCAGCGGTCGTGCGAAACCATCAGGATGCAGCCGGTGTAGTTCTCCAAAAAGTCCTCCAACAAGTTCAGCGTGTCGATGTCGAAGTCGTTGGTGGGCTCGTCCAAAATAAGGAAGTTGGGGTTCTTCAACAGGGTGATGAGCAGGTGCAGTTTGCGTTTTTCGCCGCCGCTAAGGTCTTCATAATAAGTGTATTGCTGCTCATACTTAAAGCCGAAGTGATTCAGGAACTGTGAGGCTCCCATGTAGTTGCCGTTGTCCATGCGGATGACCTCCGCCTGCTCTTTCACTAAGTCGATGATGCGTTTGTTGCCGGAGTAGGGGAGACCGTCCTGCGAGAAATAACCGAACTGGATGGTCAAGCCCGGGGTGATTTTGCCTCCGTCGGCTTGCAACTCGCCCATAATCAATTTCAGGAAGGTACTTTTGCCGGTGCCGTTGGGGCCGACAATACCGCATTTTTCTCCTTTCTTGAAGATATAGGAGAAGTCATCCAGTAAAACATTGTCTGGATAAGCGAAGTCCAAATTGTTGATTTCCAATATTTTGTTGCCCAATCGTTCGGTGCGGACCTTGAAACCTTCCTGCTTTTGCTCAGGGGCTTTGCTCACTTCTTTTTTGAGTTCCTCGAAGGCGTTGATTCGGGCCCTGGCCTTGGTGGTACGGGCTTGTGGAGAGGTGTGTACCCATTCCAGTTCCTTGCGGAAAAGTTGTCGCAATTTCTCGTTTTCCGCAGCGGCATTGGCCAAGCGTTCGGCCTTTTTCTCCACAAAATAATCGTACTTGCCTCGGTAATGATACAACTGCCCGTGATCCAACTCGATGATGTCATTGCACACTTGGTCGAGGAAATATCGGTCGTGGGTCACCATCAGCAGGGTGACATTGGCGGACTTGAGATAGTTCTCCAACCATTCAATCATTTCCACATCCAAGTGGTTGGTGGGTTCGTCAAGGATCAGCAGGTCGGTGTCGGCAATCAGGGTTTTGGCTAAGGCTGCCTTCTTGCGTTGTCCTCCCGACAATTCGTTGATATTTTTGAAGATATCATGTATGCCGAAACGCGACAATATTTCTTTGGCTTTGGCCTCGAAGTCCCAGGCATGCAGGCGGTCCATTTCCATGATGGCCTTTTGCAAGCGCTGTTGCACTTCAACATTTTCGTGCTCTGTCTCTGCCAGCACCATACAGGCCTCGTATTCTTTAATGGCTTGAATGGTAGGTGTTTGCGCATCAAAAATGGCATCCAAAACCGAAAAATTGTCGGCAAAGCGGTCCATCTGGGGCAGATAGGACACGGTAATATCATTCCTGATGACCACTTGGCCATTGTCGGGTACATCATAGCCCGCAATGATGTTCAGCAAAGTGCTTTTGCCAGTGCCATTGCGGGCTATCAATGCCGTCTTCTGGCCTTTCTCAAGGCCAAAGGTAATCTCGGAGAATAACTCTTTCTCTCCGATGCTCTTCGACAGTTTCTCGACGGTCAAATAGTTCATCAGAAATGAAAATGAAATTTATAAAGAACTAATCCTGAATTATTTAACAGCGATAGTCTCGATTTCTACCAATGCGCCAAGGGGCAGGTCTTTCACAGCGAAAGCGGCTCTTGCCGGCGGATTCACGGTATAATATTTGGCATAAACCTCGTTCATGGGTTTGAAATAGGCGATGTCGCTCAACAAGCAAGTTGATTTGATAACATTGTCGAAAGTGTAACCTGCTTCTTTCAGGATGGCTTCGATGTTCTTCATCACTTGTTCGGTCTGAGCCTCAATGCCTTCGGGCATTTTTCCTGTGGCCGGATCAACGGGAATCTGACCGGAAATGAATAACATTCCGTTAGCTTCGATAGCCTGGCTGTATGGACCCACAGCCTTGGGTGCGTTGTCAGTGTGGATTACTTTTTTCATTGTAGATTTTTTTTATTTGTTGAATTGTCTTGTTCGTTAAGTCGCTCGCCTCGCTCGCTCGAGGAGACACTCACTGCGTTCGTTCGGTAAGTCGCTCACTTTGTTCGTTCGGGGAGACGATGTGTCGTTTATCCGTTTATCCGTCTACCCGAGTGCACGTAGTGCACGTCTCCTCGTCTTCCCGTATTACCGTCTATCCGATGCTTCCCTCCAGGCTGATACTCAACAGTTTCTGAGCCTCTACAGCAAACTCCATGGGCAGCTTTTTGAGCACGTCTTTGGCATAACCGTTGATAATCAGGCTGATGGCACTTTCTTTGTCGATGCCTCGCTGCTGGCAATAAAACAGCTGGTCGTCGGAGATTTTGGAGGTGGTGGCCTCGTGTTCCATTACTGACGACTGGTTGTGGCATTCAATGTAGGGCCAGGTGTGTGCGCCGCATTGGTCGCCCATCAGCAGCGAGTCGCATTGCGAGAAGTTGCGGCTGTTTTCGGCCTTTTTGTTCACTTTAACAAGTCCGCGGTAGCTGTTCTGACTTTTGCCGGCGGAAATGCCCTTGGAGACGACCAGACTACGTGTGTTCTTGCCTATGTGTATCATCTTGGTGCCTGTGTCGGCCTGTTGGTAGTTGTTGGTGACGGCCACAGAGTAAAACTCGCCTACTGAGTTGTCACCGCGCAGCACACAGCCCGGATATTTCCAGGTGATGGCAGAGCCGGTTTCTACCTGTGTCCATGAAATCTTGGCATTTTCCTCGCACAAACCTCTCTTGGTCACCAAGTTATAGATACCTCCGTTGCCGTTTTTGTCGCCGGGGTACCAGTTCTGTACAGTAGAGTATTTAATCTCCGCATCTTTCAGGGCAATCAGTTCCACCACGGCGGCATGTAACTGGTTTTCGTCACGTTGTGGAGCAGTACAACCTTCCATGTAGCTCACGTAAGCGCCTTCATCAGCAATGAGCAGGGTGCGCTCAAACTGGCCGGTGTTGGCTGCGTTGATACGGAAATATGTGGAAAGCTCGATAGGGCAGCGCACGCCCTTGGGTATGTAGCAGAAAGAGCCTTCGCTGAAGACTGCTGAGTTGAGAGCGGCATAAAAATTGTCGGTGGCAGGCACCACAGAGCCCAAGTATTTCTTGACTAAATCGGGATATTTCTGGATGGCTTCACCGAAGGAACAGAACAGAATGCCTTCTTTTTCAAGTGTTTCCGAGAAAGTAGTCTTGACAGAAACCGAGTCGATAACAGCATCCACAGCCACACCCGACAGCTTCTTCTGCTCTTCCAAAGAAATGCCCAGTTTGTTGAAGGTCTTGACCAATTCAGGATCGACTTCATCCATGCTATTCAGCTCTTTTTTCTTTTTTGGAATAGCTAAATAAATGATATCCTGATAATTAGGTCTTTTGAAAGAAAGGTGTCCCCAATCGGGCTCCTTCAGGGTTTGCCAGTGGCGGAAGGCCTTGAGGCGGAACTCTAACAGCCAGTCGGGTTCGTTTTTTCTTTTGGAAATCATACGGACAATGTCTTCGTTCAGTCCTTTGGGAAATTCTTCCACATCGATATCGGAGACGAAGCCGTATTCGTATTCTTTGTTGGTGAGTTCTTCTATTTGTTTCTGGTTCTTAGCCATAGATGATTTAGTTTTGATTGAGAAAGCGTTCTGCTTCAACAGCTGCGATACAACCAGAGGCAGCGGCAGTAATGGCTTGACGGTAGTTGGGGTCTTGCACATCGCCGGCGGCAAAAACGCCGGGCACATTGGTGCGGCCACCTTTGTCGGTGATGATATAGCCTTGGGCATCCAGGTCGATTTGACCCTTGAACAGCTCGGTCACAGGGGTCACGCCGATGGCAACAAAGATGCCGTCCAAAGGCAGCACTCTTTCGCTTTTATCTTTGGTATCAGCGAGTTTAAGTCCAGAGACACTCTTGACGAAGCCTTTTTTCTCGCCTAATACCTCTACGGGAATGCTATTCCATTGAATATCAATATTTTCTTTCTTGAACACTTTGTCCTGCATGGCCTGTGAGGCACGGAAGGCGTCGCGGCGATGCACGAGATATACTTTTGCACAGAGGTTCGACAGGTACATGGCTTCTTCGAGGGCTGTATCACCGCCGCCAATGACAGCCACGGTGCGTCCTCTGAAGAAGTTGCCGTCGCAGGTGGCACAGGCCGACACGCCGAAGCCACGGTATTGCTCTTCGCTTTCCAAACCCAGCCAGCGGGCAGTAGCTCCAGTGGCAATGATGACGGTCTCGGCCATGATTTCATGCTCATCGTCCACTACACAGCGGAAAGGTCTCTTTGAAAAGTCAACGCTTGTGACCATACCTTGGCGGATGTCACTGCCGGCATTCAAACTCTGTTGGCGAATGTCGTCCATGATATTCGGACCAGACTGTCCCTTGGGATAGCCTGGAAAGTTTTCCACTTCGCTGGTGATGGTCAGCTGGCCGCCGGGTTGCATGCCTTCAATGATGACAGGCTTCAAACCCGCGCGGGAAGCATAAATGCCTGCGGTATAGCCGGCAGGACCAGAACCGATGATAAGACATTTGATGTTTTCCATCTTATTTCTTGTCAATGTTGATTAAATTGTATTTCTTGTTACCCATGCCTAATTTCTCAGCATATTCAATCTGATGTTTACCGCTGACAGAATTTACTTTCAGGAAAGCGTCATCGCTGTCGGTGGCTTTATCTACCAAGTCATGGGCAGCAGCTTCGATGGCTACGATGTCGGTAGAAGCCAAAATGCCGATATTGCCGCAGAAGGGTGCTTCGGGATGTCCGCCACAGTCGCAGGTGGGTGACAAGTTGATGACCACGTTGAAATAGATATTGTTGCGGTTCTGGGTAGCAGCTTTGGCATATTCTACCAAACCTTCCAAGAATCGCTCAGTTTGCAATGAGTCTGAGGCTGGCTGAATAGCGTCAAATGTACAGGTGGAGATACATTTGCCACAACCGATACATTTCTCACGGTCAATAACAGGTCCATTATCGGTAATGGTGATGGCATTCACAGGACAATCGTATGAACAGGCGGAACAACCCGTGCATTTGGAAGCCACAACTTCAGGAAAATCGCTGCTATGCATGATTCTTTTGCCTCTGGGAGTAGCCATGCCCATAGAGGCGTTTTTGATACAACCACCGAAACCGGAACGGCCATGACCTTTGAAGTGGGTGAAATAAATAATGGTTTCGTATTTGTCGATGTTCTTGCCAAGATAGGCAGTCTTGAACTGTTTGCCACCTTCAATAGGAACTTCCAGTTCGCCTTCGGAATCCAGAATGTCGATAGGAGCGAAGGTGAAACCGTGGTCATGGGCTAATTCAATATGAGTATCAGTTTCTGAACGGCGTCCTTTGTAGGCAACATTGGTTTCGATCAGTGTGGCGTCCAGTGCCTTGCATAAGGGTTCTACCATGGTGGCCGGCACAAAATAGGTGTTGCCGTCTTCACCGAAATGCACTTTGATACCCACATTACCTTTCACGTTTTCTTTCACATATTCAAAAAGTTGCATCACTCCTTCGGGAGAAATGTCTTCGGTGAAATATACATCGGAAGCGGGGACATTGCTTTCTTCTGTATTGTCATTGCTTTTGTTTTGGCAACTACTGAAGATAAAAGCTGTAACCATCAGTGCAAAGGATAAAATTTTTTTCATGTTAAAATGTTGGTTTATAAAAGGTTAATATTGATTGTTTTGCTTTTTTTCAAATTGCAAAGATACAAAAAATGTGCAAATTAGTAAATGTGCAAATGTGCTAATGGAATTAGTTAATTAGTTAATTAGTTAATTAGTTAATGTGCAAATTAGCAAATTGATATTGAGTAAGTGTTGATGACTTCGTGTTGATGAGCTTCGCTGTTGGTTATTTCATGTTAGTGACTTCGTGTTGGTGAGTATGTGTTCTGATTACTTGAATTTTGAATTCTAATCACTAACCCCTAATCACTGACCACTGACCACTGACCACTGACCCCTATTAATTATCAACTTTCTTGATTTTCTCCTCCGTGTTGATGCCTTTCTGCTGGGCAATTTTCCAGTTTTTGACAGCTTCCTCCTTGTGTCCTAACGCTATGTGGCAGTCGCCTAAAACATTATAAATATTAGCTAAGAGGTTGCTTTCGTAAGAATAAACAGCGGCTTGCTGTAACAGTTCTATCGCTTTGGTGTATTCTTTTTCTTCGTAATAGGCATGGGCAATATTGTATAGCATAGCTGCATTGGTAGGGAAGAGGTCCAACACTTCTTTCCCTTTGGCAATCATGCTTTTGTTGTCTTTTTGTTGTGACAGGCAGTAGAAATAATCCTCCCACAAGGCGTATGAGGAGTGGTCGATGGCAAGGGCTTGTTCGAAATAGCCACGGGCTTTGTCGTATTTCTTTTCAATCAGGCAAAGGCTGGCCATGGTTGCCCAACCTTCCACACGTTCGGGATGAGCCTGCGAGATACTCTGTGATAGCTGTATGGCTTGGCTAACACTCTCTTCAGTAGGATTTTTCGCGGCTTTGGTGAAGTATTTCTTCAGGAAAGGCATTTTGTTGTCGATAGGAATGTGTTGGTCGGCAAAGGATTTCAACAGTGCGTTGTAAGCGGCTTTTTCGTCCCCTTGTCCCATGTAATAGTCTGCCATTGCCATGTTGGCCATGGTATTGTTTGGGTCAATTTTTAGTGCATTCTGATAATAAACCAGGGCTTTGTCAGGCATGTTGTTCGACTGGTAAATGTTGCCAGCCAGCACATAATATTGCGGTTCGGAGGGAAACTCTTTGATGAGTTTGTCGTATTCGCCCACAGCATTCTTGACATCATTGAGATACAGCCAGATAGCAACTTTTGCACTGGTAATCTCCTCGTTGTAACCTTCCAAAACTTCGAGTTTGTTATAGACTTCAATCACCTTGGTGTATTCTTCCAGATTGATATAGTCTTCAGACAAGGTGAAAAGGTAATATTCGTTTTCGGGCTTGAGTTTGCATATTTCTTCCCATAATTTGGTGGAGTTTTTGTAATCCTCCATCAAATCATATACTTCTGCCAGCTCCACTTTATACCAGACATTGGTTTTGTCCAGTTTCAGTGCTTCTTTCAGGTAATATTCGGCGCCACTATAGTTCTTTCCTTCTTTGCGGATGCGGGCTAACATGTAATAGACGGCATCATTTTTCTCGTTTTTGGCTAGCACTTGACGGAAGGTGTTTTCAGCCGTTTCATAATTGCCGGCATAAAACTCGCGCAATGCATCGGCGAATAGGGCTGATTGCTTACGGGTCTCGTCAGAGATGGCCGTCGTTTTGCCTTTTTCTTTGCTTTTTTTCTGCTTTTTCTGTGCCGATACATTAGGCATTGCCATCAGCAGAGATAATATCAATAGTAATGGGAGGAATTTTTTAAACCACATTATTTTATTGAATTTTTTTGAATTTTGAATTTTGAATTCTGAATTTTGCAACCTATACGCCGTAACCCTATGCGGCGGCTGCGGTTCCACCGCAATCTGTCCTCTGTACGCTGTCCCCTATAACCTGTATCCTGTATCCCTATGTGGCGGCTGTGGTTCCACCACAATCTGTCCTTTATACGCTGTCCCCTATAACCTGTATCCTGTATCCCTATGTGGCGGCTGCGGTTCCACCGCAATCTGTCCTCTGTACGCTGTCCCCTATAACCTGTATCCTGTATCCCTATGCGGCGGCTGCAGTTCCACCGCAATCTGTCTCCTGGCTCCTGTTATTTCACTCCGCTACTGCCAAAACCTCCGGCACCGCGTTCGGTTTCGGATAAGGTCTCCACTTCTTCCCATTGTACGGTTTCGTGCTTGGCGATGACCATCTGGGCGATGCGTTCGCCGTGCTGTATTTCGAATGCATCGTTGGACAAATTGACAAGGATAACCTTGATTTCCCCACGGTAGTCGGCGTCAATGGTGCCCGGAGTATTCAAAACGGTGATGCCGTGTTTGGCGGCCAGACCGCTACGAGGTCTTACTTGGGCTTCATAACCGACGGGTAACTCAATGAACAGTCCTGTCGGAATCATGGCGCGTTCCATGGGCTTCAGTATAATGTGAGCCTCCAAATTGGCTCGCAGATCCATACCGGCACTCTGTGTAGTGGCGTATGCCGGTGTGGCGTTATTCGATTTGTTGACGATTTTGCAGATCATATTTTTTAATGTGCTAATTAGTTAATGTGCTAATGTGCTAATTAAATTAAGAACTAAGAATTAAGAGTTAAAATTGTTTAATTGTTTAATTGTTCTTAGTTCTTAGTTCTTAGTTCTTAATTCACTTCTGTCCCCTGTAACCTGTCTCCTGTCCCCTGATTTCTTCCCTTCATACAAATCAAACCTTAGCATTCTGCATTCCAGCGGGCCGTTATACAGGGTGAAGCGGCGGGAGGGACGCAGGCCGATGTTTTTGAGTGCCTCCATGTCCGAGCTGATGATAAAGGCTGTGCAACCGGCAAAATTCTGCTTCCAGGTATCGCCGATTTTCTTGTACAACTCTTTGATGTTCTCCACTTCCAGGCGCTCTCCGTAAGGAGGATTAATCATCACCACAGCGGGTTTCCGCTCGGGATGGGTATATGCCATGTCAGACTTTTCAAGGAAGATAAAATCCTGCAATTCAGCTTCTTCCACATTAGCTCTGGCCATGCCAAGGTATCTTCCGGAAATGTCGTAACCATAAAAGTTAATGTTGACATTATCTTTTATCTCTGCACTGTCGGTAATTTTGTTCCACAGCCGGCGGTCGAAGATCTTCCACTGATGAAAGCCCCAGTGATGTCTATAGTAGCCGGCAGGAATGTTCAGGGCCTGCATGGCGGCTTCTATCAGCAAGGTGCCGCCACCGCACATGTTGTCGATGAAATCGCATTCGCCATGCCAGCCGCTGAGCTTGATCATGGCCGCTGCCAGTACTTCGTTGATTTGTGCGGGATGTCCTGCGGCCTTGTAGCCACGCTTGTGCAGCGATTCGCCGGAACTGTCCAAATACAAAGTGCAGGTATTGCGAAAGATATGCAGATGGAACTGTACATCCGGTTCTTCTTTGTCAACGGAAGGACGCTCGTCATAGAGACTGCGGAAGCGGTCACAGATGGCATCTTTGGCCAATACTGATGGGAATAGGGGAGTCTTAAAGTCGCTTTCCGTTAGTGAGGCACTGACCGCCATAGTACCATCCTTGGACAGATATTTTTCTGCTGGAAATTTGTAGATGGCATCGTAAAACTGGTTGTTGTCACGGAAAGTGAAATTGTCCATTTCCCAGAGAATACGCAGGGCGGTGCGGCAAAAATAATTGGCTTTGTACAGCAGGGCTATGTCGCCTTCAAAGCTGACAGAACGGCTGTGCCGTTGGCAGTTGCGGGCGCCAAGCTCCTCTAATTCCTGCAACAATACCTCCTCCAAGCCTGCGAAGGTCTTGGCTATAAAATGTTCTTTATGTTGTTTTTCAATCATTTATTATTTTCAATAATGAAACTGCAAAGATACAAAATAATTGGCAAATTAGTAAATTAGTTAATGAGACAATTGTTTTCGTTAAGACGTTAAGACATGCACTGCGTGCATTCGGTTAGGCGTTATAGCAATTATCGTCTTAACGCCTCCACGCCTTAACGCCTTCACGTCTTCACGTCTCCACGAAAAAAAACGTATTTATTCCAGAAAAAATTGTAATTTTGCAAAAAATATTAAATCTGAAAATAGCGGTTAATACACGGTTGCTGCTGCCCGATAAACTGGAAGGCATAGGGTGGGTGATGTTTGAGACATTGCGCCGTATGGTATTGTCGCATCCTGAGGTTGAGTTTTATTTCTTTTTCGACAGAAAAGCGGATCCGAAATATATCTTTGCTCCCAATGTGAAGCCTGTTGTGTTGTTCCCGCAGGCACGGCATCCATTCCTTTACATCTGGTATTTTGAGCTTTCTGTGGCCCGTGCGCTGAAGCGGATAAAACCCGATTTGTTCTATTCCCCCGATGGCTATCTATGCTTGCATACTGATGTGCCTTCCGTGGCACATTTCCACGATTTGAGTTTCGAGCATTTTCCTCAGGATATGCCAGCCATTGATTTATGGCATTACAAGAAATATTTTCCGCTGTATGCCCGTAAGGCTCAGAAAATCATTACAGTATCGGAATTTTCCAAAAAAGATATTTGCGACTGCTACCATATCCATCCCGACAAGATTGATGTGGTGTATAACGGTGCCAATGAGATTTTTGTTCCGATTGAGGACTCCCAGAAAACAGAGGTGCGTCAGCGCTATGCACAAGGAAAACCGTATTTCATGTTCGTCGGCTCGCTGCATCCGCGCAAAAATCTGGCTCGACTGTTTCCAGCTTACGATTTGTTCCGCCAACGAAGCTCTGAGGATATCAAGTTGCTTATTGTCGGTGAAAAACGATGGTGGACTGGTGAAATCAAACAGGCATACGAGAGCATGACTTTCAAGGATGATGTGATTTTTCTGGGGCATTTGAATGCCGAGGAATTGCACAAATTGACTGCTGCCGCATATGCGTCTGTATATGTATCTTATTTTGAAGGCTTCGGCATACCTATTGTAGAGGCTTTCAGGTGTAAGGTGCCAGTTATTACTTCCAATGTTACTTCCATGCCCGAGGTGGCCGGTGATGCCGCTCTTTTGGTTGATCCCTTCGATGTGACTTCCATTGCCGATGCCATGGTCAAAATTCAAGATGAAAACCTCCGTCAGCAACTGATAAAAAATGCATGGATACGTAAGGAAAATTTCTCGTGGAACATGACCGCAAAACAGGTTTGGGAGTCTTTTTTGGGGATGTAAATTGCTTATAATCAGTATGTTGATTAAAATAGTGCATTTTTTTTCAAAAAAATGTAACTATGTTTAATTATTTTATTTATATTTGCAAGACATCAGTTTTTTTAATAATAAATTGATTGTCAGTTGATTACAGTGAATATAAATATAAATGTATTAAATTTAAAGTATAAAAGCCATGAAGAAAGGTAAAATTATGTTAGTCGAAGATAGCCAGAATCTTCGCTATGTTTTAAGAGATTACTTTGAGATGCTTGGTTATGAAGTGGCAGAGTACAGCGATGGTACTTCCGCTTGTAAAGCATTTAACAGAGGCCTGTTTGACATTTGTATTCTGGACATCCTCATGCCGGATAAAGATGGTTTCATTGTCCTGCAGGAAATCAGAAAACTGGATTCAGACATTCCGGTTATTTTCCTTACAGCCAAGACTGGCAAAGAAGATCGTATCAAAGGTTTCAAATTGGGTTGTGACGATTATTTGACCAAGCCTTTCAGTACTGAAGAATTGGCTCTTCGTATTGAAGCCATCTTGCGTCGTACCCGTCGTTTCAAAGACGAAGCTAATCCTTTGTATGAAGAGAAAATTTACAAGTTTGGTGATTTTGAATTCAACTACAGCGCTATGCAGTTGATTCATCCGAAGAAAACTCGTACGCTGACCCGCAAAGAGGCTGAATTGCTGAAGCTGTTGTGCGAGCATCAGAACAAGCTGCTGCCTCGTGAGGTGATTTTGAAAGAAGTATGGGGTGACGAGGATTACTCTGTAGGTCGTAGTATGGACGTGTTCTTGACGAAATTACGTTCATATATTAATATAGAGCCAGTTAAGAAAGAACATCTGAATCCTAATGGTGGCCGTCATGACAAATATCTGCCTGGTTTTGAACCTAAGGTGGAAATTTGCAATGTTCACGGTACCGGATTCATTTTGAAGGTAAGAGAGTAAGTTGAAAAGGTCCTTTCTGCTGACATTCTTCTGCGTACTGTTGCAATTTGTTTTTGCCCAGAAGATAACCCTTTCAGGAGTCATAACTGATGCGAACAGTGGTGAGCAGATGATGGGGGTGTATGTCGTTTTGACAGACACAAACTCAGCCCTTAACCCGCAAGGTTGTGTAAGCAACCGTGCGGGTTTTTATTCTGTCTCAGTTTACCCTGGTACCTATTTGTTGAAGGTCTCTTTTATGGGCTATAAGACTGTGGAACAGAAGCTTGAATTGAAACACAATACCAGTATGAACTTTGCCCTTGAGCCTGAAGCCATCATGACCGATGAAGTGGTGGTCACGGGACAAAGCGAAGATCATAATGTGACGAGCGTGGATGTCGGCAAGATGGATCTCAAGGTAGAAACCATCAAAAAAATGCCTGCTTTCCTGGGCGAGGCGGATGTGATTAAAACCGTGCAACTGATGCCAGGTTTCTCCTCCGGCAGCGAGGGTAATAGCGGCTTGTATGTGCGTGGTGGGGGCGCCGACCAGAATCTGGTGCTTCTCGATGAGGCAACCATCTATAATGCCAGCCATCTGTTTGGTTTCTTCTCGGTCTTTAACGCTGACGCGGTACGTAATGTGGAGGTCTATAAGTCAGGAATGCCGGCCTATTACGGGGGGCGCCTGTCTTCCATTATTGATGTAACACAGAAAGAGGGTAACCTTAAAAAATATGAGTTTGATGGTAGTGTGGGCTTGCTTTTCTCCAAATTCACACTGCAAGGTCCTATCAAAAAGGACAAGTGCTCGTTTATTCTTTCTGGTCGCCGTACGTATGTGGATTTGCTTATTCAGCCTTTCTTGTCAAAAAAACATCAGCTGAAAGGGGTGAAATTCTATTTTTATGACCTGAATGCGAAGTTCAACATTATCATCAATGACAAACATCGCCTGTATTTTGGTGCCTATTATGGTCGTGACCGCTATGGCTATAAATCGAAATCAGGGGCGACTCAAATCAATTTTATTTGGGCAAACGCCATGGCAAGCGCCCGCTGGAATTACATCATCTCGCCACGTCTATTCCTGAACACCAGCTTTACCTTCAGTCATTACGATTTTTCCACTACGATGGCGATGGATGTGTATCAGTTTAAATTGATGTCCACCGTAGAGGAATGCGCATTGAAAAGTGAGTTGACTTATCTTCCTAATCCAAAGCATAATATGCGTTTTGGCGTGCATTATATCTTCCATCTGATGCGTCCCAATGAGTACGATGTGAGAGCGGGGGAGCAAACCAACCTCTCGCTGCCTCAAAGTGCGCCTTATTACGCCCATGAATTAGGTATTTATGCTTCAGACGAATGGGATATTGCCAAGTGGCTGAAAGTGAATGTCGGTCTGCGGTATTCTCATTTTGAGCACATTGGTGCTTTCACAAGGTATATCGTGGATGAACGCGACATGATTGTGGATTCCGTGGTGTATAAGCCCGGAGAAATCATCAAGCAGTACAATAGGGTGGAACCTCGTTTGAATATGCGTTTCCAACTGGCGAAATATACCTCCATTAAGGCATCAGCCACATTGAATTATCAGTATTTGCACCAGATTCCCATGTCCACAATCTCATTGCCCGTAGATGTGTGGATGCCTTCCACCGAATTGCTGAAACCCCAGACCTGTGTGCAGGTTTCTTTGGGAGTTTATCAGAATTTCTACAAGAATATGTTCGAGGCCTATGTCGATGGCTATTATAAGAAAATGTATAATCTGGCGGAATACAAGGATGGTTTGTCTTTCAACTCGCTGATGATGAACCCCGACCAAATGTACACTTACGGCGATGGCTATTCCACTGGTGTGGAGTTCTTTTTCCGTAAAAGCAAAGGCCGTTTTACCGGTTTCATCGGTTATACCTTGTCCTATACCAAGCGTCGGTTCGCCGAGTTGAACGAGGGTGAGCCCTTCTATGCCAAATACGATCGCCGTCATGATGTGAGCATCAATTTGTCGTACGAGATTCTTCGCAACAAACTGACTGTCTCGGCAATATGGGTTTATGCTACCGGCAATGCCATGACCGTGCCCTTGGGATTCTATCTGTTCAACGGCAGTATGGTGCAGGAATACAGCAGACGCAATGAATACCGCATGGCTCCTTATCATCGTTTGGATATCTCATTGGATTGGCAGATTGCCAAACGGAAGCATTTTGAAACAAGTCTGAATTTTTCTATCTATAATCTTTATAATAGAAAAAATCCATTCTTTATTTTCTATGAGACAAATACGAATGTGGATGTGTCGCAAGGAACTTTTGAGGTGGATACCAAGGCCTATCAGATGAGTTTGGTGCCTATCATGCCGTCCATAACCTGGAATTTTAAAATCAAGTAGATGAGAAAGATACTTTGGATATTATCGGTTTATGCGTTGTTGCTCCTGAACTTCTCGGCTTGCCAGTCGGAAATCGAGGTCGATTTGCCTGATTATCAGTCCAAACTGGTGGTGGAAGGATATATCGAAAACGGGAAGCCAGCCATGGTGATGTTAAGCCGCAGTATTCCTTTCTTCCAGCATATCGACCTGAATTATGTGGTCAATAATGTCTTGGTGATGGATGCAGTGGTGACTCTTACCACTTCTGATGGCGAAAGTGAGCAATTGTCGTTTGTGCCGTCGAGCGAGTCTCCTTATATGTTTGCATACATGGGCAATATCAGGGGCAAGGAGAATACCAGCTACGACCTGAAAATAGAGTGGAAAGGGCAAACCTATACCTCTACGACGAGTATCTTGCATACCTTTGATTTAGATTCCATAGGTTTTGACCAGAGTATGGAATTGCTGAATGATACCATGAAAACCATACGGGCTTTGTTGACGGATGATCCTATGGAAGCAAATTATTACCAAATATATGTGAAGGTGCATGGTAAAAACTTGCACGACCGTTTGTGGGTTACTTCTTTGCCCGTGGCCTTTGATGACGCTACTTTCAGTGGTTTGCAATTTAATGTGGAAGTGATGCGGGCTAATCCGTCTTCTTTTTTGATGCCGGAAATGACGGATGAAGAAAAAGAAGAATACTTCCGTATGACTTATCGTCCAGGAGATACCGTATATGTAAAGTATGGTTTGATAGATTATGCCAGCTATCAGTTTTGGTGTACGGGAGGTAACAACGCTGCATTGGGACAGAATCCGTTCACCAATCCCACACCCACCTTTTCCAACATCAAAGGCGAAAACGTCACCGGTGTATGGTGTGGCTATGCCTGCAAAACCGAAACACTGATCTACGAGGAAGTTGAAAACTGACAGTTGATTTTGGATTACAGGATTACAGGATTGAAAGGTTAGATGGGTTAGAAAGGTTCGGTAGGTTAATATTGAACTCTGAAATCAATATTTATAATTGTTAATTGTTAATTGTTAATTGTTAATTCTAACTCCTGACCCCTAACCACTGACCCCTGTAACCTGATTAAAGTCTTCCCGTCAGCGCCAGCAGCTCATACTTTGCTTTGAGCAGCTGAATGGAGTGTACCTCTTGGTTGAGGAGTGATTGTGTCTCGTCGTTCTGCTGCTTGATGTAATCATAAGCTGTGATGGTGCCGTTCATCAGCTGGATGGAAAAGGCGTTGGTGATTTCCTTCTGCTTTTCGGTGATTTGCTTATCCAATTTCAGCATGTCTTCAATACGCTGAATCTCAAATCTTTTTTCTTGGATAGCGATATTGTTGCCCTTGGCGAAGTCATTTTCCTGACTGGCCAAAATGGCTCGCTGCAGATTCATGACATTAGCCACACCAGAGGTTTTGGCCCAGTCGATGATGGGGATGTTCAAACGTACACCGGCGGCATAATACCAGCGGTAATGAGGATTGAGAATGTCGAAATTATTATACGGGCGACCATATCCTCCTGTGGCGAAGATGGTTATTTTAGGAAGGCTGTTAGCCAAGTGCATCTTGCGTTGGAATTCCAATGTCTGCATGCCGTTGTCAAAAATCTTATATTCCAAGCGGTCTGAGGGCGAGTTGATATCAACGGAGGGAACATTAGGAACGGCAAATTCCGCTTGTGAAAGGTCTTGTCCGGTAAGAATCGACAAAGAGGAAATGAGGGATTCCTTTTTGGCTTGCAGTTCGCCTTTGTTCTGACCGACTTTCAAGATTTCTACCTCCAGTTGTGAGACTGCGCTTGCGGGGATGATGCCGTTGGCTTGAAGACTCTTCAGCTGGTTGAGTTGTTTCTGCAACAGATTTTCGGCATTGTCAAGAATGTTCAGGTGCTTGTCTAAAATCAGCAGATTCAGATAGATAGTGATAATCTGCTCCTTCATTTCATTGATGGATATTTCCACCTTGTAGATTTCAGCCTGGTTGGCCAATTTCTCGTATCTTCTGCCATAATACAGCTTGCCGCCTTCGAAAAGTACTTGTTCGAAGTCCAGTCCGATATAAGCTTGGAAGCGTCCGAAGGTGTCAACTCCTTTCACGTATGGGTAGATTTGGGGCACATCGGAATGGAAGGCCGCTTCTCCATTGATTTCCAATTTGGGATAAATGTGCGATGCGGCGTTGGCCAATTTTACCTTGAGCAGTTTGTCATTCAGCTCTTTTTGAACATTGGCGGAGGATTGTGCGACGGCCCATTGCTGGCATTCCTCAATGGTGACCACCTTTTGGGCATATCCTACACAAATCCATGAAATCAGAATAAATACAAATAGTATATTTTTTTTCATAAATACCTATGGTTCATTATTTTGGTTTCTGCTTTGTTTTTTCTACCTTTTAAAAATGCAAAATTAATAAAAATTTGTATTGCTACAACGTTTATAGCCAGAATAGTTTTTTTTCTTTACAAGAACATGCGGTATCGCTATTTTCTGAAATAGTCTCCACAAAAAAATGCATGGTTGGATTGGGGTTCGGGAAATTTTTGTACATTTGCAACATCAATTAATACGAAAGAAAAAAATGAAAAAACTGATCATATTTATCGCTGCTTTTCTGATGACTGTCGGATTAAGTTCTTGTAAGAAAGAAAAATGCCAGTATTACAATGATATCATGACCTATTACGAACAGTCGGAGGAAGCATGGCAACTCCGTTATGAGCAGGGAAGTATTGATACGGCTCAGTTGAACAGTCAGCTGTACAAGATAAATATGGAGCGAGCCAACCTGCAGAAGCAGTATAAGGATTGCGTTAAAAATTAGCACAAAAAAAACGCCAAAAGGCGTTTTTTTTATTGTGGTCCCACTCGGGCTCGAACCAAGGACCCGCTGATTATGAGTTACTAATGTGCCGTTTTTAATGTTTTGAAATTCTATTTATAGAATTTTCCGCACGTCAAAAAGCACGATATCCGTCGTGTCTGTTTTTGTGTTATCTTTGCAGTCCATTTTTTACAACGATAATTTATTCCGCATTTATTACACCGGAATAACCGCATAAAACAAACGCAAACGGCATGGCAAAGATACAAAAAATTTCGGAACGTGTGTATTGTGGCGTATATTTTGCGCTGATACTTGACACAAGGCACCCGTCAAAGGACGGCAGATACCCTGTGTCTGTCCGGATAACACACGACTACAGGCAGACTTATATTGTTGTTGGACTGAAGATGACGGAGGCGGAATATGACAGGGTGGCTAAATCAGGCAAAGGTGATCCGTTCAGGCAGAAGAGGGAATGCGAGGCCGTGTTCGACAACGTGTATGCCCAGGCGAGGCGTATGATTGACAGTGGGGATTTCTGCTTCAAGGCGTTGAGGAACAAGGTCACAGGGAAGACTGGAGACACACTCGGTAGCGTGTTTGACCAGAAGATAATGTCTGCCAATAAAGATGGCAAGTTCAACACAGCACGTTTGTATGAGACGGTAAAGCGTAAACTTGTTGATTATTTCGGGGATGTGAAGCTTACGGACGTTGGTGTTCAGCTGGCGAGTGAATTCAAGAGGAGGATGGAGGCCGACGGCATCTCAAGGACAACGCAGGGAATCTATCTAAGGCATCTGCGTTCCGTCTGCAACATGGCAATCGGAGACGAGCGAATATCGGAGTCCCAGTATCCGTTCAGACGGTCAGCGAGCGACACGAGGAGGATGAGGATGGTGAACGGTGCTGCGAGGACAGACTGGTATCTGCCCGTCGAGGATATGAGGAAAATTTATGGGTATGAGTGTGCTGATGACGAGCTGGTGTATGTGTCGCTGTTCCTGTTCAGCTACCTTGCTAATGGCATTAACCTTGCTGACATGGCGATACTGAGGTACGATGACGGTTATTTCAACAGCGGGCGCAGGATGCTGACATTCGTAAGGCGGAAGACTGTTGACACAGGAAACGGTACACCGATACGCATACCTGTCACTGGCTATTTGAGAAACATCATGGACCGGATAGCTGCTGAGGAGTTGAGGGATGGCCTTGTGTTTCCTTTCTTGCTTCATGGCACCAAAGGCAGGCAGGCGACTAATGCTGTTGGTTCCTATGCCAAGGGAGTGTCACGTGTGATGTCGTCTGTGTGTGGTAAACTCGGCATTAGTGGTAATGTGAGCATGACTTGGGCAAGGCACTCGTTCAAGACAAACCTGATACGTCAGAGAGTGCCGGACCACTATTGCGAGCAGGCTATGGGGCATGCAGAGCGTTCTGTCGGTGCATACTACGTTGCTCCGTTCACTCTGGAAGATATGATGACCTACAACAATATGCTGCTGTAAAGCAGTTTGGTCTTTTTTTTGATTTCAAATTCCGAGATACGAAGGTTTACAAATAAAAAAACGCATAGCTTTTTGGCTTGCGTTTTTTTTTATTAATATAAATCGTTGATTTATCTGATGTTGTCGCTGTCGTTGTAGAATATTACGGCGGAGCCTATCCGCATGCAGTGCTTGTAAGTCTCGTCAAGAATCCTGTAGGTCTCTTCCGAGTGCCATTTCTCGTAGTCGTTAAATAGGTATCCACTTGGGATATTGAAGAAGTTGGCTATTTGATATATGGTTTTGGCGGTGGGTGTTGTGTTTCCATCGAGGATGTACTTCATGGCCGATGGAGTGAGGCCTGTGAGTTCGTAAAACCGTTTCTTGTTGTTGATTTTGTTGTATAGCCGCCTCAGTTTCAGCAGGTTTATCACGTCGGAGGAGTATTCCCCGTTCTCGGTTTTTATTTCCTTGGTTTTCGCTTTTGTGAGCTTCATTGGCTTATTTGCGTTGTCAGAATCCATAATACTATATTTAATTTTTGTTGGTTACTTAAAGTTGATTGTGTGTTATATTTTGGTTTGATTAAGGCTATAGCTGTGTGATTTTGTCAATGAGTTTCGCAATCTGTTCGGATTGTTGCCTGTTTGTCTCGGATAGTGTCTTGTTTGTCTCGGATAGCATGGCGATAGTGTCCAGAAGCTTCTGCAGATCGGTGTTGTCGTTCTTGGTCGCGCCGTTGCCTATTATGTCACCGCCAGCCTGGTTGTGGTGCATGTCTCCTGACTGCTCTGAAATGAGCATTGGTGGTATGCCATTTTTCAGAAATTCGTCTGATATTTCCGGAAATATCTTTCTTATTTTTCTCGACATATTGTCGGTTATTTTTTTTGCCTGTCCTTTTTTAATATCGCTGATGGCATTTGTATTTACTCCTATTTTTTTGACAAATTGTGTTGCATTAAGTCCTGTATAATATAAAATTTCATCAATTATTTGGCTTGGGCTTAATCTTTTTTGATTTTTATCTTTTTGATTTTCAATCATATACAAATAATTTTCTTTTTTTTCTTTTTTTTCTTGTTTTGTAATCTTTTTTTTCTTATTTTTGTAATCGAAAAACAAACCAATAAACAATTGCAAATATAACAAAAGAAACAACACGAAACGTCAAAACAACCAAAAAAAAGAAGACTATGGAAAGCAAGAAAAATAACAGAATCAGGGTCACCGCCATGACATGGAATGAGTTGAAACTGAATAGCCCAATGTGGTACGAGGCCGCCACAATGTTCAACAAGTGGCTGAGACGTCATGGGGTTAATATTGACGATTTCTCACGGAAATTCAACGGACAGCCTTACATGAAAGGCTATGACATGATGATGAGACGCACTGGAGGTGTGTTCAGCTGCAGGGAATGGTACAATATGATTGTCGCATAAGAATATATATAACCATTAAATACAGAAACAATGGAAACTTTGACAAGAAAAGAATTCAACGAGCTGAAAGACAGCGTGCTTGATGCCGCTTACGGCTACGACGCCACAACGGATGCTGTTATGGAGTTCGTGACAGTAACGGGAAAGACAGTCTTCGTAACCGCTACGGTCAGAATGAGGAAGGTGGTTGAGTACACCGAGACCTACATGGGTATTGAATATTATGACGGAGGATATGACCTTGAGGGAATCCGTATCTGTGACGTTGAGGTGTTCGACAAAGACGGAGTAGAATCATACAGGCTGACGGTGGCGGAAATCCTTGAGATGGAGAACCACGTAAAAAGAATGTTGTAAAAAAAAAACAATTATCAACCAATAAAACATAAAGCTATGGTAACAGTAAACATGAATCTTGAATGGCATCCCGTCAGTGAAAAACCCGAATCAGGAAAAGCAATTATGGTAATCGTTCAGTCCTCCAAGGACTATTTTTGGTACGCAACGACATCGTGGACTGGTCCCGATTACGGAGGAGCTCCAATTACCGCATGGGCGTACATACCAAACGCTGGAAAGTTGATGGCTGACATCAATACAGCGTGCGATAATAAGCACTTCAACAGCGATTTCGTACATTTCCTGCATGACAACGCATTAAATGGAATATAGTTATCTGGACTGCCTGTTGCGTAAATCCTCCTGCAAATTAATCAAAATGTTATTCATGAATTTTTGGGGGCAGGAGGTGGCAAAACTGTTATGCTTCAGTAAAAAGCAGCGTTCTTTACTATACAGTCAAAGGAATCTTGACAAGCCACCTGTCGCAGGTGGCAAAACGGAAGAGATAGCGTTCTAATGGGATAGAAACGGTGAACGTATAACATCACATGTGTAAAATACGGAGCATCGGGCATTAGAGGGTTCGAGTCCCTCCTCTTCCGCTGCAGTTAACAACATTACAAACAAAAACAAAAGCTATGACAACAGTTTATTATCCAAGAATCCAGAGCATCAACTTCTACGACGTGAACGGCACTGTGTGTGGAGGTATGACAGGAAGCGTTGCGAAACGCAAGTTCAGTAACATGGTGAAGAACGGCACAATTCCGAGAATCAGTCTTCGTGGTAAAGTCAAGGTGCAGTTGTAAAACGTAAAAAAAAAAGTTATGGAAACAGCAATTCAGACAAAGGAACAGCAGGAAGGACTCAAGACTGGCGTATTCCAGACATTGAGTTCCATCAACTGCAACGATTTCACGGAAAAAAAAGAAAAGTTGACTTACCTGAGCTGGGCATCGGCATGGGAGATTGTTAGCAAACTTTACGCCGACATCAGATACGAAGTGACACATTGGGATGGCAAGCCGTTTCTGTATGACGAGACGCTCGGCTACATGGTCGAGACAAGTATCTCTATTGAGGGCGAGACAAAGATGATGTGGCTCCCGGTGATGGACAACAGCAACCGTGCACAGAAGTCACACGATTATGAGGTGGAAGTGAAGTATGGCGAAAAGGTTGTTACAAAGAAAGTTAAGGCCGCTACGATGTTTGACATCAACACGGCCATCATGCGTTGTCTTACAAAAAACCTGGCTATGTTCGGTCTTGGCTTATACATCTACCGTGGCGAGGACCTGCCCCAGTCGGAAATAGACGAGAATACGAGCATGCTCAACGATGCAATCTCAAAAGTTGGCGAGTGCAAGGATATGGAGGAGTTGAAGTCGGTGTATATGAGTTATCCGAAACTTGCTGACGACAGACGGTTTAGGGCAGCAATCAACGCAAAGGCAAAGGATTTTGAGTAAACAACAGGTAAAAAAAATCGACAATGGAGATAGTTGCAAACGGACGTATAAACAGCGAGGGACGGTTGGTAATCTCACCCGATGAGAGGGCTGAGTTCCTCGCTGAAATCTCCAGAAAGCGTAACAAGGGCTGCAGGGTTAAGGTAGTGGTTGACGGGAAGAAGAGGAGTCTTGAGCAGAACGGATACTACTATGGAGTGGTGGTCGGAATCCTGAAAAACTGCATACAGGACGAGTGGGGTGAGAGGATGACGAAGGAGGACGTTCACGAGATACTGAAAACACAGTGCAACTGGCAGGAGCATTTCTCAAAGCATACTGGCGAGAGCATCAAGGTGGCGCAATCCACAGCTACACTCACAACGGTTGAGTTTGAGGAATATCTGGAAAGGTGCAGGAGGTTCGCCCTGGAGTTCTTCGGTGTTACTATCCCACTACCCAACGAGCAGATTGAAATTGAGTTATAACACATAAAAATGGAAAACAAATCATTATGGTAAACAACATGGAATTTGAATTGAAGAAGTCAGGTGTGATACTTGACGATGAGCACAGGTATTGGCTCGGAGAGAAGGAACTTTCAGGCATAACGGGAATCATCAAACGACTGGTGTTCGGTGATCCGTACGCCAATGTGCCTAAAAGGGTGCTGGCTGTGAGAGCCGATTTTGGTAAAGTCTTCCACGAGGAGATGGAGCTGTACATCAATACTGGTATAGAGGGACACAGTGACGTGTTCGGTGTATTCAAGGAATATTACTCGGACATAGAGTTTGTGAAGTCGGAGTACATTGTTACCGACGGTGAGCGGTACGCGTCGCCAATAGACGCAATCGACAAAGACGAGGTAATATGGGACTTCAAGACATCGACAAAGAAAGACATTCCGTACTGGGAATGGCAGATGGGTGTGTATTGTCACCTCTATAATATGCTGAACGGAAGGAGACCGAAAGGCAGCAAAGTTTTGTGGATAAACAAGAATCTTGAGCATCAGGTTGTGGAAATCAATCCTGTCAGCGAGGTTAGGGTCAAGGCTCTGCTGGAGGCTGCCGCATTGGGTATGCAATTCGTTGACCCGCAGCCTGCTGCAATGGCGTTAGTGAATGATGGAACGGGAAACGCAAATATCGGCATTCTGAGTGATGAGAGGCTTCAGACAATCTACGACATCGAGAAAATGATTATCAGGCTTGACAACGAAAAAAAAGAGGCTGAACAGCGGAAACAGGAGCTTTGTGCTGGGCTTGTAGGAATTTTCAAGGATAAAGGTGTCAAGAGCCTCAATACCGACAAGCTGGTGATAACGTACAAGGAAGGATATAAGAGAAAGTCTTTCGACAGCAAGACATTTGCATCCGAGCACCCAGAGATGTACATACAGTATCAGAAGGAATCGAGCGTAAAGGAATCAATAACAATCAAAATAAAATAAACCATTAAAAAAAGAGAAATGAACAAGGTGATTTTAATCGGAAGAGCCGGCAAGGATGCTGAGCTGGCGGATGTGAACGGAAAGAAAAAGGCCTCATTCACTGTGGCCACGTCAGAGTACTGGAAAAAGGACGGTGAGCGTAAGGAGCTGACCACATGGCACAATGTCGAGTGCTGGGGTCCGCTTGCGATTATTTGCGGACAGTATGTCAAGAAAGGAACGACCGTCAGTGTCGAGGGTAAAATAAGGAACGAGCAATGGGAGAAGGACGGTGTTGTAAACAGGAGGACATACATCCTTGCGGAGAACGTTGACCTGCTCTCAAGCTCAAGGAAAGGCGAAAGTGCTGGCGAGAAGGATGGTGATGATGCCATGACAAAAAGCACAACCGTTGTGCCGCAGGAGCAGGAAGACAATGACGATCTGCCGTTCTAAACGTCATAAACAATAGTGAGATGAGATACAAGTATGGAAAATACAATATTGTTGAGGTGGAGACGGATGAGTCCGTGTGTGACGGTTGCTGTTTCGAGAGAAGCGTTTTCGGCAGGGATTGCGGCAATGTGTCGAGGCCTGAGTGCCACCACCTCGGACGCAAGGACGGTATGAGCGTGATATTCTCGCTTGCTGGCAGGGAACCGGTGAAAAGAAGTAAAAACAAAAAAAACAGTAAAGATGACAACATTAAGGACTGATTACAAGAAAAGGAAGATTGAGCGTGAGGACGCTGTTTACGCCTACTTCCAAAAACTGTCGGCCAATGAGGCGAGCGACAGGGTGGCGATAATTGAGAACGTGATGAAAAAGTTCGGCATCTACTCACGCAGCACAGTGTACGCCATCGTGCACAGGGTAGAGAAACGCATGAAGCAGGAAGCCGGGAAATAACGGACGGAGGTGTTTATGCCAAAGGAGAGTTTTATAATATACTCATCATTCTACAAACCGATTTCCATTTTGTCGGACAAACAGCTGGGTAGGCTGTTCCGCGCGATATTCCAGTACAACCTCGGCGAGGCTGTCGATGTGGATGACGATATCAGGATGGCGTTTGAGTTCTTCAAGAACCAGTTCATAATTGACGAGCGCAAATACCAGTCTAAAATCGAAAGAGACATCGAGAACGGGCGTAGGGGTGGTAATCCGAATTTCAAGAAAGGTACACCGAACCCGTACTATTGTAAAGGCAAAAAGGGAAAAGGAAGTGGGGATGGTGACATAACCCAAGATAACCCACCCTTATCCGATATAACCCAAGATAACCCACCCTTATCCGATATAACCCAAGATAACCTTATAAATGATAATGATAATGATAATGATAATGATAATGAAAATGCTACTGATAATGTCAATGATAATGTAAATGAAAATGCTGATAAGAAAGAAAAAAACAATGCAAAAAAGAAAGATTTCGACTTCCGTAAGGCTATGCTTGACACATTGTGTCTTGTTCCACAGCATCTTGACGACTGGATGCTTGTTCGCAAGCGAAAAGGCGGCGTGAACTCCGAGACGGCTTTTCATGGCATTGTACGAAAAATCAGGGCTGCGGCAAAACACGGGCTGGAGGACGACGAGTGTGTGAGGATTGCGGCAGAGAGGGGATGGATAGGCTTTGACATAACATGGCTGAAGCAGGATGAGATAGACTCCATCATAGCCGACAGGGAGGACGTTTACATGAAAAACATTTGACTATGCGGAACCTGACGCATGAAACAGCATGCGTACACATAATTACCCACCTATAGTGAAAAACATGCACACAGGTTGTAAAAAGGCTCAAAAAAGTATGAAAAAATGAATGATGAAACTGTAAGGAGATGGTACGCCATATTTAAGGGCGGTAATGAGCTTGTGGAGGTCAGGGCCATAAAGGGCAGGAATATCTACAGCGGTTACTTCACCGATGTTGACACCATGATTAGTGAGATTGTCAAGTATGACAAGGTCTGCAACATGTATTTTACTGTCAACAGGATAAAAAAGGCATGCTATTCCAGGGAACAGAGGGATAGGATGCTGGCATCATCTGTTACGACGAGTGACAATGACATAGAGAGGAGGATATGGTGTCTTATCGATGTGGACGTGAGGAAACCTGCCGACACTAACTCAACGGATGCGGAAAAGGCGGAGTCGCTGAAAGTGACGAGACGTGTGTACACGTATCTCCGTGACGAGGGCTTCGAGGATCCTGTCGTTTGCGACAGTGCCAATGGTTACCATCTGATGTACCGTATGGACGAGGCCAACAGCGATGATGTAAAAGCTGTCATGAGCTCTTTTCTGCAGGTGCTTGACATGTACTTCTCCAATGAAGTTGTGGAGATTGATAAGGCGACTTTCAATGCTGCGAGGGTGTGCAAGCTGTATGGAACGTCAAGCAGGAAGGGCATGAGCACAGAAGACAGGCCTCAGCGGGAGAGCAATATACTCAATGTCCCGGATGAGATAAAGGCGACACCTCTCGCATTCTTCAGGAAAGTGGCGGACGCGTTGCCGAGGCACGATGCGTCGGACTATCGCAGCACGGGAAGTTTCAGCATTGACGACTTTATATCGAAGCACGGGATAAGGGTGAGCGGAGAGACGTTTTCCGGAGGTGTCAGAAGAATACGTCTGGAGGAGTGCCCTTTTGACAGCAACCACAAGTCTCCCGACAGCGCTTTGTTCGTGATGCCGAATGGTGCTGTTGGTTTCAAGTGTTTCCACAACTCGTGTTCCCAGTACACGTTCAAGGATTTCAGGATGAAATACGAGCCTGACGCATACAGCCGGAAGGACCTGTACGAGCATCACAGGAAAATGGACTTCTACACACCTGCGGAGAGAAAGAGGGAGGTGCAGCAGGAAACGAAGGAGAAGGGCAGGAAGCTGTTGAGGATGTCTGACATTGAGGATATAGACTACTCGAAAATAGAGTCGATCCCGACAGGTGTCAAGGAGATAGACGAGCGTTTAAGGGGATTGCTCCTCGGAGAGGTGACAATCGTGAGCGGAATCAACGGTAGCGGCAAGTCAACATGGCTGAATATGCTTGCTTTGAACGCTGTGCAGGCGGAGAGGAAAACGGTGATATGGAGTGGAGAGCTACCTGCGAACAGGCTGAAAAGCTGGATATTCCAGGCGGCTGCGGGAAAGGGTTATCTTGATTACCGGAACGGTGTATACTCGGCAGGCAAGCGGTACATAGGGAAGATAGAGCAGTGGCTTGACCCGAGGCTGTTCATTTACAACAACGACTACGGCAACGATTACGAGCAGATAATATCAGACATCCGCACATTCAACGAGAAGGGTGACATCAGGCTGTTCATACTTGACAACATGATGGCGATGGACTTGTCTGCCCTGAGCGGTGACAAGTACGAGCAGCAGAAAGCGTTCATACTTGGTGTCAAGGCTTTGGCCAAGGAGACCAATTCACATGTTGTGATAGTCGCTCACCCGAGGAAGGAAACAACCCTGTTGAGAAAGGAGGGTGTGTGCGGTACGTCTGACCTGACAAATGCTGTTGACAACGTCCTTCTGATACACAGGGTGAACACGGATTTCATACGAAAGGCGGAGGAGTTTTGGAAACATGACAAGGTGGCCGTGTTGTCTGAATTTGATAATGTGATTGAAGTGGCCAAGAACAGGGATTTCGGGCATGAGTTCGTAACGGGCATGTACTTCGAGGCTGACAGCCGCAGGTTCATTAACGACAGGGCGGAGGTTATCAGGTACAGGTGGAATGACACGGAGCAGGTTACGATGGGTTTTGACGTGGACGGTCATCCCGACAACAGAATAGAGCCAAACAGGAATTTCGACACATACGGAGACCCTGACAAGTTCGGGCTTCCTTACTAAAAAGAAAATGATATGGGGGATGTATTGAGGACAGCGTATTACCACTGGATGGATTTTTACACCAAGGTGTGGCATTCGATGAGGTGCGAGGTGTTGGAGGAAGGAGCGAAGACCGCCGTGATAAGGTTGCTGGAATGCTCAAGGGGAGGTGCCCTTCCCGGAACCGAGTTGAGGGTAAGGGTGAAGTCGATAACACCACCGCCAGCATCCGACGACAGTACATGCAAATGGAAGAGACACTGTTATTTTGATTAATCAGAAAAATTGAAGATATGGAACTTAACGAGGACATTTTAAGGGAATTGGGAGCCAACGGAGAGGTGAAGTTTGAGGTTACGCTTAAGCTGGTACGCACAGTGCCGCAGGAAAGCAGGCCGGCGAGACCGTATGACACGCATGGAAGGCTTGACGGGCTGAGGTCAATGGCCAAGCATATCGGTGTCGGCACATCCACGGTTGTGAAGATGATAGACAGTGGCAAGTTGCACGTGTACAACATAGGCAGGAAGCTGTATGCCTACGAGGACGAGATTATGGAGTGCGTGTCAAAGATAGACAACAGGGTGTATGCGAGAAGGTTCATGGCGAGTAACTCATGACGGCAGTGCAACATCGTCGTGTCCGGTCACATTTGCGGTAAAAACTCCCGTTTTTTTTATGCAAAAAAAGTGATGAAAGGCGTGTTGTATTGTAATCTATTGAAAATCAAAGTGAAAAAAAATGCGTTTATTTTTGATTTTGTGTTATTTATAATAGTAATTTTACTATCTTTGTAATGCTTTTGAAACGAACGATACAGTAATGAAAGTTGTCAAGACAAGCCGTATATTGAGGATGTTGATGGAGGACGGGTGGTATCTGGTCGCTCAGAAGGGGAGCCACAGGCAGTTTCTTCACCCTGTCAAGAAAGGCAAGGTAACCGTGAACGGAAAGCCGAGTGATGACACATGGGGCGATGAGTTGAAGAGCATAGAGCGTCAGTCCGGCCTGGTGTTCTGACATGTAAAAGAAAACGAATATGGAAGAGGTTGTTATTTCTACATCAAGGACAGAAAGGGGCTTCAGCGCAAGCTGCGAGCTGATACCCGGTTGGGTCGTCTCCTATACCGGAAACTTCACTGGTTTCGTGGACTATGTTAAGGAGAGTGTGGATTTCTATCTTGAGTGCGCAAGGAGGGACGGTGACGAGTATCCGTCTGTGTTTGACAGAGACTACAGACTGTCGTTCAAGATGAACATACAGAGCCTGCTGTACTGTTATGACAAGATATTGACACGTGCGGCACTCTCACGCCTTACAGGTATAAACGAGAGGCAGCTTGGCCATTATATATGCGGAAGGAGCAAACCACGTGCCGCACAAAGCGGTAAAATCGTGAGCGCGTTGCACTCCCTTGGGCAGGAACTGCAATCCGTGTGCGTGTAGTTTTCCGGATCTTTTTCTTAAATTTTTTTTGACACAACTTGACTGCGGGTGAAAACCCGTTTTTTTGTTTTTTTATCTTGAAAAAAATAGTTGCGAAATGAATTATTTTTAAATATTAATTGTATATACTTGTAATTCAATATTATGTTTTTATACAAAAAATTCAGAATATTGAATTTTGTATTGTTTTTTTTTGTATTTTTGTATTGGTAAAATGTAACCTGATATGTGCGATTGCGATATGGACGAGTCGGAAATTCTTGAGGACAGGTACATGCTCACGGATGAGGATATTGTGGAACTATGAAAAAAAATGTAAAGATATGGAGAATGAGAAAAAACTGATGGAGGTGCTTGGCTCGATTGTGGATGAGTTGTCGGCAGTGCGCCGTATTTGCGCTGATGTGGAGAGGCGCATGTCCATCGCTGACACCAAGTACCATGACGGTATGGGAATAGAAACGCTTGGTCTGTCGCAACGTGCTGTCAATGCCCTTGCGCATGAGGGCATATCCACACTGGGACAGTTGAAGAATGTTGACATGATGTCGTTGCGTGGCTCGAGGGGTATCGGGAACAAGACTTATGCCGAGATAGCGGACTGCAAGTACAACATGTTGAAATAGTGCTGTGTTTATGAAGGAAGTGATACCGACATTCGAGCAGAAATACCAAATGTTCGTGCAGATGGAACGTGAGGCGGGAGCTGATGACTTCACGATGCAGTTGGTAGCCGACTGGCGTGAGCTGCATGGCAGGCACCCGTTTTTTCCTATAGCGAGGCCGGTTGATGTGCTGAACCTGATAATGAGGCGTGAGCATGCCGAACGCATATTGAGCGGTGAAAAGAGGATAGAATGGAGGAACTACAGCATGTCGTACTACAGCAGGCTGATTGATGACAAGACAGCTGAATATCTTTCCGCGCACAGGGATGACGGGCTTCTTATGGAACTATGCCCGACGGCAATAAGACCCGTCAGCTCCATACATTTCCACAACTACAACAACTCGTGGACAATGGATTGCGAGGTGCTGGAGAACAACGTGCTCACGATAGACAAGACTGGTATTGGTATAATGCACGATGTTTACGGGAACCATGATTGCGATGAGGAGTATGAGGAATTGAGCAGGATGGGTTGCAAGCACTATCCAACGTACTTTTTCTTTGTGCTGGGGAATGTGACAGGAAGGAAAAACATATAAAACACTGCGTATGCAGCAGTATTAATATATGATTATTGACGCTTAAAAACAATGAGTTATGCCGGACGGATCAAGAATAGCATCTGGAAACTACGCTGAGCGCGGAGGTGGTATGAATGCCACTTACGCCACACGCCAGAGTTACGAGAGGGCCCGCTTCAGTGCGCAAGGCAATGCGGCCCAGAGACAGAACAGGGTATGGGGGTTCCGTAACAACCTGAGTTAGAAAGGACACTGAAGGACACTGTGTCGCCATTTTATAGTGGAGGCACAGTGTTATGTCGAAAGGAGAGTTGTTGTATGCTGGAACGTGCAATACAGGTCATAGAGGAGGTGAGAAAGCACACGGACAGTGTAATCCTGTTCCACTCGCTTGCCGGAAAGGACAGCATAACATTGCTTGACATGCTGTATCCGAGATTCGACAGGGTAGCGTGCGTGTTCCAGTATATGGTGAAGGGTTTGGAGAGCGAGCTTGTATATGCTGACTACGCAAAGAGGAAGTATCCTGGAATAGAGTTGTACCAGGTGCCGCATTACGCCTTGTACACATACATAAGGACAGGGTGTTTCGGTGTCGCAAGGAATCCGGACCAGAGGAAGTATGAGTTGAGTGACATCAACAACAAGCTAAAGGAGCATTTGGGGATAGGATGGTCATGTTTCGGATTCAAGCAGTCCGACAGTTTCAACAGGAGGCTGACGTTGAGGAGTTACAAGGACGGGATGGAGGCCATCTGTTGGCGGACGAGGAATTTCTATCCGCTTTCGACGTACGGTAACAGAGCCGTACTCTCGTATATAAGGGAACACAGGTTAAAGGAGCCGATGTCATACAAGAGCGAGCAGAGCAGTGGTTGTGCTGTTGACGACTATGATTACCTGCGATGGTTGAGGGACAACCATTATGGCGATTACAAGAGGGTAAACGAGGAAATGCCGAAAACGAAATTCATAATAAGGCTATATGAGAATAACGACCAGCGAGAAAACGGAGATTGGGAGGAGTGAGATAAGGCTGAACCCATACAATCCGAAGACGCACAGCGAAGAGGCTGTGAAGCTTCAGGCAAAGAATATACGCAAGAACGGTTTTCTTGGCGGGATAGTATGGAACAGGAGGACTGGAAACATCCTTGACGGACACAGAAGGGTACTCGCGCTTGACTATATAAACAAGTATGACGGGACGCCAAAGACGGATTACAGGCTGATGGTTGAGGTTGTTGACTTTGACGAGAAAACGGAACTGGAGCAGATGACGTATATGGCGGCTGGCGGAACAAAAGCCGACTACACGAAGATAGTGGCGTATATTGACAGGATAGGAGATGACTGGCTCACGGAAGACGATAAACGTTATATAGACGAGTTGAGGGAATCAACGGAAAATGCGGACATGACAGACCTCACCTCACTGTTCATAAGCAACAGGGACAATGGTAGGAAAGGAAGAATGACACGGGAAGAGAAGAAGAAACTTCAGAAGGACAGGATGGATAAGGGTGACGACATGATGAGGAGCCTGAGAAGGCATGTGCTGATAGAGATGAGGGATGACCGGGAACTGGAGACGTTCTGTGAAGTGATAGGTGTTAGGGTGGAGTACGACTTGATTATAAAAGCGGAGGATATACTTAAACTTATTGAATAAAAACACACGATATGGCAAGGAAAAGCAAGGAACAGCATGAAAAGGATATTGTCACGACAATAAAGCAACACATTGACATACTGTTTGTTTATGACATTTTTGAATATTATATGGATATGAGCAGGCAGTATTTCTATGAGATAGGACTTGACAAATCCGACACTATTAGGGAAGCAATTAATGCCAACAGGGCAAAGGCGAAGAGGCACATGAGGTCGAAATGGATTAAGAGCGACAACCCCACATTGCAGATAACAGCATACAGGCTCATGGCTGACGAAGACGAGACTAAGAGGCTCAACCAGCGTTTCGTTGACATGACGGTAAACGGAAAGATGGGCGTGGTCAGCGAGGAAAGCTACAACAAGCTCATCGAGACACTTGAGAACGACAACAAAAGACACTAATGGCCATGGGGAAATTGAGAGACTTCAAATCGCAGGACTTCTCGAAAAGGGAGTATATAGACGAAAAACTGCTACTGTACAACGAGGGACAGATTGAGGGAGTTCCGGCAAACCCGAGATTAATCAGGGACTCAAGATATGAGGCCTTGAAGAAAAGCATTACTGACGACCCGGAATATATGACCTATCGAGAGTTGATAGTCATGCCTTTCGGTGACAAGTATGTGACATTGGCTGGAAACCAGAGGTTGAGATGTTGCAGGGAACTCGGTTATAAGGAGATACCGTGCAAGGTGTTGCCGGATGATACCCCCCCCCTGAAACAGAGGGCATACGCCACGAAAGACAACATATCGTTCGGTCAGGACGACTATGGTAAACTTCTCGCATGGGACAGGGAGGAACTGGTTGAATGGGGAAAGGAACTTAAGGACAGTGACTTGGGGAAGATGGATGCTGACGAGTATGAAGAAATGTTCAACGGCATCAAGGATGACGACGCCATATATCCGGTTATACCAAAGCTGGATGACAACAAGGAACTGATTATAATAGTCAGTGACAGCGATGTGAATGCCAACCATGTCAGGGAACTGTTGGGCATGAACAAGATGAAGTCTTACAAAAGCGACAGGGTGGAGAAATCCAATGTCATCAGTATAAGTGATTTTTTGAAAAGGTGGAATGATAGAAATAGTAATACCAAGCCATAACAGGGCTGACAGAGTGAAGACACTCAAGCTTGTGCCGTCCGCAAAGTTATGTGTCGCGGAGAGCGAGTATGCGGAGTACAGAAAGTACAACCCGAAAGCCGAGATAGTCACACATCCGGACAGCGTTGTCGGACTGATACCCAAGAGGAACTGGATGGTCAGGAACTTCGGCGAACTGTTCATGCTTGATGACGACCTTACGGAGTTCAAGAAAAATTTTGTCGGGAAAAAGGAACCTTGCGTAATAAAGGACCATGTGAAGATTTTGGAGGCGATAAACGGTCTGCATGAAATGGCGAAGGCAATAGGAGTGCATTTGTTTGGGTTCGGAAACAAAATTACGCCTGTGCAGTACAACGAGTTCAAGCCTTTCAGTCTAAGAAGCTGTGTAACAGGAAGGAGTTACGGGGTGATCGGAAACGTGAACACAAAGTGGGACGAGAGCTTCACGTTGAAAGAGGATTTCCTCATATCATGCACGGTTATGTACAGCGAGGGCATGATTCTGACGGATGACAGATACACTTTCATACAGGCGGACACGATGAAGAATCCAGGCGGTTTGTCGGAATTCAGGAACACGTTGTCTGAACGGGAAAACTGCATAAGGCTAAGGCAGTTTTTTGGGGAGTGTGTTAGGCTGAAACGTTCCGGCTTCAACGGACAGAAAAGAACCAAAAAGCTTAATAGCTTCAATATCTCGGTGTCTTTTAAGTGAAAAAATTGCGGTAAAAGGAAGTATGGTCAGAAGCCATTATTTGACCTCAAGTGTAAAAGTTTGAAAATCAAGAATAAAAAAAACATATAAAATACTGATTAGCAGTTGTTTGTATTGATAAATTCCTTATATTTGAGGAAAAAACAAAAGCTATGGAACTTAAAACATTGAATGGTTATGATTTCTATGAATGTGCGTCCGCTGTACAGAAGGCAATAAGAAGGGCGGATGCACGAGTGGCTGGTTTTTTCGCTTTGGAGTTGTGGCACAGCGGATACAGGGATTATGTGTGGAAAAGGCTGTTGACAATCTCTGCGGAGGACTGTTGGGGGTTGATAACACGTGAGGTGCTGGCATTAAAAGAGTCGCATGACTTCATCAATAAGAACGCAAAGCAGCCGAAGGGAAGGATATTTGTCTCAAAGGCAGTGCTTTTGCTGTGTGACGTCAAGAAGTGTAGGGACGCGGACCATTTGCAGAATTTTGTGTATGACAGGAAAGATGTTGACATTGAGATGTGGTTGGAGGATGTGAGGAGAGAGCCGATACCAGTGCCGGTGTACACGTTTGACTGCCATACTATTAGAGGAAAGAAGATGGGAAAGACAAAAAGTGATTTTTTCAGGGAGGAGTATGAGGCGTTGAAGCCGAGACAGCTTGGGTTGTTTGACGATATGGTTTGATTATGAGAATTGCGGTAACAGGTGCTTACGGTTTTATAGGAAAGGCATTGTGCTCAAAGCTCAATAGTCTTGGGATCTCTTATGTCGGAATAGACAGGAAGAACTATCAGGAGGTCGGGACATTCGCAAATGCTGGCGGTCGTTTTGACGCAATTGTGCATCTTGCCGCACAGACAAGTGTCTGGAACAGGGACTTCAACAAGCTTATAGAGGACAATATCAAATGTTTTGTTGACATAGTTCAACTCAGCAATAGAATAGGATGTGGGCTGGTGTACGCGTCAAGTTCGTGTGCAGAGAACATCACGAGCATGTATGGAATGACAAAGCGTTTTGACGAGATGTTCGCTTCTGTTTATGCCGGCAATGCGGTTGGTGTGAGATTCCACAATGTGTACGGACGTAACCCGAGAGAGGGGACGCTGTTGGCTGAGGCTATCAGGTGCAGCAGGTCGGCGGAAGTGCTTAGACTGTACAACAACGGTAAGAACCAAAGGCATTTCACGTACATTGATGATATTGTGAATGGTATAGTGAAGTGTGTGTTGGAACCGGATAACTATAATGGTATTGTGAGTATATGCAATCCGAAAAAAAACACAATACTGGAATTTGCCAAAGAGGTGTCGTTCAGGATACCCCTTGATTATGAACCCGTGGAGGAAGTGAGAAGATACGACAAAGAAGACCAGATTGTCGTTGGCGATATAATGGAGCTTGATTATACGCCAATAGAGGAGGGCCTTAGACTGTCGTTGAGATAGGACGTTATCGGGATGTTGAGCATTGACGAGATACATCATAGGACACTTGAAAGGTGGGGAGGTGATATATTGGGGTTCACAACCGCTTTTTTCCGTCATGTTAACGGTGTCCCATACGAACTCAACGAGCATGTGTACCCTATAGCTGACAAATTGAACAGGATTCTCACCTGCGATCCGTCACAGCCAAGGAACATAATCATCAACATGCCGCCAAGAAGCGGAAAGACAGAACTTTGCATACTTTATTTCGTAGCTCTCGGATTCGCTGTCAATCCATCCTCCGTCTTCATGCACCTTTCGAGCAGTGACAATCTCGTCAACAGGAACGTGGCTGGTATCAGGGATATCATGCTGTCGGCACCGTATAGGATGCTGTTCCCGATGACGCAAGTCACCAATAATGCGGCAGGCAGCATACAGACAAGTTCCGGTGGAGAGATGTATGTAGCCCCGTTCCTTGGACAGATTACGGGTTTCGGTTGTGGCGTGTACGGTTCAAACAAGTTCAGCGGTGCGATGCTTGTTGACGACCCGGTGAAAACTCAGGACGCTTTGAGTGAGACAATAAGGGAAAGGATTAACTTCACATGGTCAAACACCATCATAAGCCGTAAGAACTCGGAGGACACGCCCGTTATCATCATAGCGCAAAGAACGCATGAGAACGACCTTTGCGGTTATCTGATGAAGAATGAGGGTGTAGTGTCAGAGGGCGGCAAGTGGGATTTGCTGGAATTGCCGGCAATCATAGACGATGGACAGGAAACCGAGAGAAGTTATTGGCCGTCGAGGGTGTCACTTGCTGAGTTGAAAAGCCAGAGGGAACTTAACGGATGGGTTTTTGAGACACAGCAGATGCAGAATCCCAAACCGATAGAGGGCCTGCTGTTTAACAAGTCAAAGACAAAATGGTATGACACATTGCCGGAAGACCCGGATTTCGTGTTCATGCAGGTTGACCCGGCGGACGAGGGGGACAACAAGACTTGTTCAAACGTTTATATGGTGAAAGGAGAGCATGTGTATGTCGCGGATGTGAAATACACGTCAATGGGTTCGGATTACACGGTTCCGATGATTGTTGGGCAGATGAGGGATTGGAAAGTGTCGTATGCTGTTGTTGAGAGCAATTCGGCATGGTCCATGTACAGGAAGGAAATCAAGCGGCAGGCGTCGGAGATGGGGCTTCCAACCGTGATACAGTCTGTTACGCAAAAAAGCAACAAAGAACTTCGTATCTTCAACGAGGCTCCAAGTGTTGAGAAATATTTCATATACATGCGGGAGGATAAGCAGGATGCGGACTACAAACGGTTTATGAAGGACAGATTCTCGTATCTTAAGCTCATCAAGAACCAGAAGGATGACGGTGTGGACACTGATGCCGCTGCCAGTGAATACCTTAAGAAGAACGGACTTATAAGTGTATTGTAGTCAAATCAGACGTGAAAACTTCCATAAAAATGGTTGAAAAAATTAATTATATTGAAGATTTTAATGTAATTCATTTATTTTCAATATAATAAAATTTACATTATTTTCTATTTTATGTATTTTATATTGTTTTTTTTCATATCTTTGTGTTGAAACAAATGGAAAAAAACAAAGTTATGGAAAATTACCAAAGCATCTTTAACAGGGATTTTTACCCAACACCTGTTAATGTCATCGAGCAGATGTGTGCATCTGTCGATATTAAGGGTAAAATAATATTGGAGCCTTCTTTCGGTTCGGAGAACATTGTGAACTGGCTTGTGGAGCATGGTGCAAAGCAAGTGCTCGGTTGCGAGATTAACGACAGGTTGAGAGCGGCTGCCAAGAATTGTACGGTGATAGGAAGTGACTTCCTGCAGCTGACATCGGACAAGGTGTCGCACATTGACATGATTATCATGAATCCGCCTTTCTCAAGATGTGAGCAGCATATCATGCACGCATGGGAGATTGCCCCTCCCGGATGCGAGATTGTCTCGCTGTGCAACTACAACATGATAGGCAGGACCTATGGCGCATCGAGGTCTGTGAACAGCCTTATTGACCTGTACGGATTCTCGGACAACCTTGGTGACGTGTTCGGTCAGGCGGAGAGGAAAACCGACTGTATGATAGGCTTGATATATCTCTGCAAGAACGGGGAGAACGGTGAGGAGTTCGCCAAGTACTTCACGGACGAGGAGGACGATGAGGAAATCGGAGAGGGAATAATCAGGTACAGTGAGGTAAGAGAGGCTGTTCAGAGGTATGTTCAGGCCGTCAGCATGTTTGACAGAGTTATGGAGGTGAACAAGTCGATTAACGATGTAACTGCTGCCTTTGACTTCAGCAAGATAAGGTTCGGGGCTTATGTGAGTGACCATAACAACTGCACAACAATCACAAAGGACGTTTTCAGAAAGGAGCTGCAGAAGCATGCGTGGAGATGGGTGTTTGACAAGTTCAACATGGAAAGATTCCTGACACGTGGCGTGATGAACGACCTTAACCGTGTGATTGAACTGCAAAGTAATATCCCGTTCACAATGAGGAATATCTATAGGATGATTGAGATGGTGGTTGGCACGCAGGCAGACAGAATGAACAGGGTGATATGTGACACGTTTGACATGATATGCAAATACAGCAGGGATAACACGACGTATTATGGTGAGACGTGGAAGACAAATCCCGCTCACATGGTAAACAGGAAATTCATAGTCCCTTATGCCTGCGAGATAGGATGGAGTGGTCAGGTGAGTGTGAAATGGGAATTCTGCAGTGAGATGACGGACATAGTAAAGGCACTTTGTCATGTCACAGGTACTAAATATGAATGGACCGAGGTTGACGAGCAGGGCAACAAGCACCAGCGGAGACTCCGTGACCTTTACGAATTTTCAAGGGATATGCGGCTGGAATTCGGTCAATGGTACTCGTTTGCTTTTTTTGAGATCAAGTGCTTCAAGAAAGGAACTATGCACATCCAGTTCCAGAGCGAGGAGGTATGGTATAAGTTCAACCAGATTGTGGCAAAGTCAAGGGGATGGCAACTTCCGGTCAATGTGAAAGTGAAAAACAGCAAAAAATAAAAAGATATGGAAGGAATTGACAGATTCAAGGGAACTATCAAGGCTTATCTTGACAAAATGGCAGATGGTGATGAAGTGTTCGCCCAAAAGCTGAGGAAAATCAACATTGACCTGCTGGTAGCCTATATCGCATCATGCGTGAGAGAACTGAAGAGAACGGCATTCACCGATGATGAGATATATCAAATAGCAGTGCATTATGTTGACGAGGAGGGCAACGTCAAAGTTGATTTCAATGCTGTGAAAGAATTATCGTGTGTAGTCAGTCCCGGCGAGCTCACGGAGGAAGACAGAGAGAGAGCAAAACGGCAGGCGATAGAGGAACTCAAACGTGAGGAAATGGATAGGTTGAAACGTAAATCTTCCAATGTGAGTAAGGATAAGAAGATAGTTGACAATATGCAACAACTTGAACTTTTCTGATTATGAAAGCGAGAACAAGGAAAGAGAAGGAAGTTGAGAGACTGTCAAAGAGACTGTGGCCGGTAACCGGAAGTAAAAAGGAATATGCCTTGGGGTTGATACCCAAAGAGGCATGGTGGAGAGGACGCGATTTCGGGTGTTTCTGTACATGTTGCGGACATGAATGGGAAATGGACAGTGCCCCATCTGAAACGGCGGTGTGTCCCGCATGTGGTGCGGAATTGAAAGCGGTTAGAACGAGAAAGGAAAATGGTAAGTTCTACATGTTCATGGCAGTTATTTCAGTATGTGGGAAGTATCAGGTTATAAGGTTTGTTGAGGCAAGGAGGATTATACATGGCAAACGTGTGTTCTCCGAAGCGGAAGAGGTAGTGAGGCTATGGATAGACGTTAATGGAAATCATCTGACACAGACTATCAAGTACGGTGTGATGCACTATAACGTATACTGGAAGTATGGAACATGCATGGAATTGCGTAATCCTTGCTTTTCCGTGAACTTTTACGTGGACGGTATATGTGGAAAGCAGTCTGTGTTGTCGGAATTGCGTCGTAACGGATACAAAGGCAGATTAAACGGGTTCACTCCTTTGGATGTGTTCAAAGGACTGCTTCAGAATAGCATGTTCGAGACATTGTGGAAAGCTAACCGTTTTGATATTCTGAAATCATGCACGGACTTAAACAGATTGAGGCTTGAATGGCCATCGGTGAGGATTGTCCTCAGAAACAATTACAGGACTGACGACTGGCAGATATGGTTCGACACAATGTCAATGATGCGAAGGTGCGGTATGGATGTCACAAACAGCGTATATGTGTGTCCGGATGACATAAGGAGAGTACATGACGAGGTACAGAAACGTTTGGAACGTATGGAGAGACGAAAGAAACAGGTTGAGCTGGAGGAGAAAATGAAGTGTGTTGATAAGGTCCTTGAAAGACTCTCGAAGTATGGGGAAATAAGATTCTGTGACGGGAAGTGGAATGTCCTTACGCTTCATACCGCAAAAGAGTACTTCGATGAGGGAAATCACATGCACCATTGCGTATGGTCCAATGAATATTGGAAAAAGAAGGATTGCCTTATTTTGAGTGTAAGGAGAAATGATGACAATGCCAGAGTAGCAACTGTAGAGCTGTCGTTAAGCAGCTACACAATACAGCAGTGCCGTGGAGTGTCCAACAAGGTTCCTGAGCAGGTGGATGATATAGAGCGTCTGATAAAGGATAACATGTACAGGTACAAAAGAGTTGCAAACAACAATTAGTTAATAACATATTAAAACAAGGAGAAATGAAAAAGGCTTACAAAGGATTCAACAAAGACATGACTTGTAGAGATTTCAAGTATGAGGAAGGCAAGTCGTATGAGAATGACAAAGCAGAATTGTGTAAAAGCGGATTCCATGCTTGCGAGAACCCGATAGACTGCTTTGGACATTACAGTCCGGGTTCAAGTGTATATCATGAGGTTGATTTGGATGATGTGTCAGAAGAGAGAGAACCTGATGATACCAAGGTTGTCGCAAAGAAAATAAAGGTTGGAGCGAGATTGGGAATACCGCAAATCTGCCAGCTGACTTTTGAATACGTGAAGGCGCATTGCACTAATGAAAACAATGCGGTGGCTGGTCAACCAGCCACCGCAGGCTATCGTGGAGCAGCCACCGCAGGCGATCGTGGAGCAGCCACCGCAGGCTATAGTGGAGCAGCCACCGCAGGCGATCGTGGAGCAGCCACCGCAGGCGATAGTGGAGCAGCCACATCCAGAGGCTCCTCGGCAAGCGGCGAAAACGGATTATCCGTTGCAAGAGGAAATGGAGTAAAAGTTAAAGGTGGACTTGGCGCAATACTTGTCATTGCCGAAGAGAATGATAACAATTATAGTATCAAAGACTGGAAAGCGGTTGTGGTTGATGGTGTTACCATAAAGGCAGACACGTGGTATAAACTTGAAGACGGAGAATTGAAGGAGGTTGAGTAATGAAAGAATTACTATGTATAGATTTGTTTTGCGGTGCGGGTGGAACATCAACTGGTGTTGAGAGTGCTAAGGTGAACGGTAAGAAGTGTGCCCGTGTAATAGCCTGTGTAAATCACGACAGGAATGCGATAGCGAGTCATGCATCCAACCATCCGAATGCTGTGCATTACACGGAGGATATACGTACACTTGACCTTACGGGACTTGTAAGGATAAAGAATATGGAATTGGAGAAATCCAAAGACGCATTGTTGGTGCTGTGGGCTTCTTTGGAATGCACCAATTTTTCCAAAGCAAAAGGAGGACAGCCGCGTGACGCTGACAGCAGGACACTTGCTGAACATCTATATAGATACATAGAAGTAATCAATCCGGATTATATATACATTGAGAACGTGGAGGAATTCATGTGCTGGGGGGAGCTTGACGATAACGGTAAGCCGATAAGCAAGTATGAAGGAAGACTGTATATAGAATGGGTTAATAAGGTGTGTTCATACGGGTACGTTTTCAGACACAGGCTTCTCAATTCAGCTAATTATGGTGCGAGAACTTCACGGACGCGTTTTTTCGGAATTTTCGCAAGATACGGATTGCCTATTGTGTTCCCGGAACCGACTCATTGTAAGGGAGGTATGCGGGCCGACATGTTCCATCGTGCCCTTAAGCCGTGGAACCCGGTACGTGACTGTCTTGAGCTTGACGATGAGGGATTATCAATATTCAATCGTAATAAACCACTCGCAGAGCGTACTTTGGAGAGAATATATGCCGGATTGATAAAGTTTGTTGCAGGAGGGAAAGATTCTTTTATATCAAGATACAACAGCGTGAAACCGGAATGCACGGCAATGTCTGTGGATGCCCCTTGTGGTGTGGTCACAACCGGGAACAGATTCGCGAAAGTCAAGGTGCAATTCCTGTCAAAGCAATTCAGTGGGGACGATTACAGCAAGAATGTCAGTATTAACAGTCCATGTGGAACTGTGACTTGCAAAGACCATCACGCAATCGCAACAGTGAAGTTTATTGATAACTACAAAGGAATCTCACGCTCTTTAGATTCACCGTCACCTACCATTATGACACACGATAAGTTGGCTGTTATAACAAGTCATTTTCTTGACATGCAGTATGGTAATGGAACTCCTGTTGACATCGCAGATCCATCGCCAACTGTAACAGTTGTCCCGAAGATGAAACTTGTTTCCGTTGAGTGCGGTCATTTCCTGATGAATCCGCAGTACACCTCGAAAGGTGGCAGCATAGATTGTCCGTGCTTCACTCTTATCGCACGTATGGACAAGACTCCGCCATATCTCGTTACAACAGAGAAAGGCGAAACGGCTGTGGTTATATATGACCATGACACTCGGACGATGCGCAAAATAAAGGAATTTATGGCTATATACGGTATCGTGGATATTAAGATGAGAATGTTGAATATACTTGAGTTGAAGCGTATAATGGGTTTTGGGGACGACTATAAACTTGTCGGTACCTTGACAGAACAGAAGAAATATATTGGTAATGCTGTGGAGGTTAATATGGCGAGGGCTCTTTTTGAGGCCCTTGCGGAAAGATTGGAGGAGGCCGTATGAGAACATTGTTTTTGCCACTCAAAGCCAAATGGTACAACATGATTGAGAGTGGGTTTAAGAAAGAAGAGTACAGGGACTACAAACCGTTTTGGATAAAACGGCTTATGGGTTTCATGGAGTATTGTGGTGTGAAAGAATATTATTTTAAGGATTACACTCATGTGTGTTTCTCGTACGGATATACAAAACGAACTATGACATTTGAGATAGAGTCCAAAAGTATAGGATTTGGGAAACAGGAATGGGGTGCGCCTTCGGATAAGGAGGTGTTCATCATAAAGTTAGGAATACGTGTAAAATGAACAAAGAAAATGATTTCTGCCAATTAAAAAGGTTCAATGAAGGTGACAAGGTAAAGATTGTAATTGTTAAAGAGAAATAAATTATGATGGAGTATATTGAATTCTTTTTCTGTGATTTCTGGCATTGGTTAGGTTTGGAAATCATTCTGGCCACAGTTTTCTTAACACCGTTTGTTTTGATAGTCAAGGACAAAAAGGACAACAAGTGATTTTTAATAATAGAAGAAATGAATATTGACCTGGTAGGGCTTATGGAAAGCTCTCATTTCAAAAGTGAAAGAAGAATGAACGGACTTATTGAGTTGAATGGAAGAATGCTGAAAGCAAATGAAGTTCGGGAAGTTGTCAGAGCATCTGTACGTGCTGGATATAAGACGCTTTATGAGGTTCCTGATGAGTTTGCGGAACGGGTTCTGAATGAGAAAATGAACGCATGTGAATGATGGATTGGATAAAAGTATCAGATAGAACGCCTGATGTGGGTGCGGATGGGTGTAGCGAGTTTGTACTTGCCTATGAAGGACATCGTTTTTTGCCTCACGTTGTACAGTATTCAAACGGGGAATACTGTAAAAAGGGATGGTACACACGAAGGATGGGTGAGTATATTCCGTTTTATAAAGGTAAAGGAGAAAAAAAACGCTTAACATTTACACATTGGGCAAAAATAGAATACCCGGACGAAAGTTACGAATATTGAAAAATATAATGGTCTGAGACCGATTGAGTTAAAACTAATAAACAAACTGTTAAGGAGGACCGAATATGACTATTACTATCACAAAGAAAGAGTATGATGCAATAGTTCAGATTTTAGATCAAGTTTGCACAGACTACGAAGCCGCAACCGATGAAGAATATCTTGAGTCGATGAATAAAACAATAGCCCTTGTAAACAATGTGATTCGGAAATACAAATCTGCACGGAAGAAAGCGGTTGATTTTCAGCAAGTAAGAGCTTACGTTGCAGAACGCTACCGAAACAGAGGGTTGCGTCCGAGAGATATTGACAAACTGACAAGGCAAGTATTGAAAAAGATAAAAAAAGACTGATTATGGAAAAATTACGAAAGTTCAGAATTGTGGCAGATAGCTGTCCGCTGAAGAAGAGGGATTGTAATAAATGTAAGTATTGTAATGGCTATGACACCAAGGTTTATTGCCATTATGGAGATAAAGACTGGATAACCAAGTAAATTAACAATAACACAAAATTAATTATGAGTAAAAGCAAAATTAATTGGACGGAGCGCACGTGGAACCCTGTCACTGGCTGTACAAAATATTCGGCAGGGTGCCAACACTGCTATGCTGAGACTATGGCTAAACGTCTGCGTGGTATGGGGCAGGAAAAGTACAGAAATGGCTTCAAGCTAACCCTTCATCCGGAGGTTCTTGATGAGCCGATTAAGGTGAAAGAGCCAAGCATGTTCTTTGTGTGCTCGATGGCGGATTTGTTCCATAATAATGTACCGTTTGAGTTCGTTGACAAAGTAATGACCACTATTGAGTCCACACCGCAGCATATATACCAGGTGTTGACAAAAAGGGCAAATCTGATGCACCAGTATTTCACACTGAAAGGGTATGTTCCTGAAAATGTTTGGATAGGGACAACTGTCGAGGATGCCGCATACAAAGAAAGAATATGGTATCTGAGCGATTTGAAAAGCACTTGTAATGCAGGTGTAACCTTTTTGTCGTGTGAGCCTCTTTTGGGTGATTTGGGGAAACTCGACCTATATGGTATTGATTGGGTTATCGTCGGCGGTGAAAGCGGTCAGCAGGCGAGGGTAATGAGTAAGGATTGGGTGTTGAACATCAAAAGACAGTGTGAGCAACAAAATGCCGCATTCTTTTTCAAGCAATGGGGAACATACGGTGAGGATGGTGTCAAACGCAACAAAAATGCCAACGGGAACGAAATAAACGGAATGGTTTATCAGGCATACCCAAATATGTAAGGAGGTTTGATATGAGAGAAATAAAGTACAGGGGGAAAAGTGTCAATGACGGAAGGTGGGTGTATGGATACTATGTAAAGTCCGACACCCCTATCGAGTCATGGATTTTGACCTATGTCCGCCATAAAAGAGGGTGTGTTACAGCCCGGGGCGGCTGGGAGGTCCAATATGACAGCGTTGGCCAGTTCACCGGATTATATGATGTTAACGGGAATGAAATATACGAGGGTGACATCGTAGAGTGCGTGTCGTGGAACGAGTATTTCTCGGATGTCTCCACAGGAAAGGTGATGGAGCCGTTCAGAAGGACTATGGTTGTTGAATACAGGAACGGTGCATTCAAAATGATAGAGAAACGACCGCAGCCGCTCGAGGATGCCGTTTGGGATATTGTTTTCGACGGTGATCTGGAGGTTGTCGGAAACATTCACGACCAAAAAGCGCATACATAGCAATGAAAGACACATTGACATTGGTAATGGTTTCGGACGGGATTTACAAGGAGTCTGACAAAGGAGTTGCATATACTCGGGTTGACACAAGCCAGAAAACATACAGTGCTTTGATTTGTGAAATCAACAAGCTGCGTGAGAGGCTGGCCAGGAAAGATGAGAAAATTAAGTTGATGAAACAGGAAATCAACGGTTTTAAATAAACTAATATGATATTGATATGGCTACATTGATATTTACTAATGGTGAAAAAAAGCGTGTAGTGCCAGAAAACGGCAAGACATTCCAGCTACAGGAACTGAGGAGACTGGTGGAATGCGACTGGATAGAGGTTATAAACATGAAGGATGGCCGGTTGCTTGTGGTTGACGAGGAGGGTAAACTACGGAAAAAAAGGTGCAACACGGCAGCCTCAATAATATACAACCATCCGTATGATGTGATAGTTGGCAATGCCCTGCTGTGTGATGCGGAAGAGATAGAATGACGCCCGTTCCCATGACTTTCGGGCGTTTTGTTTCCCTTGTTTCGAGAAAGCTCCATCAGTGGGGCTTTCTTTTTTTTTAGAAAAAAAACTTCAAAAAATAACGTATAAAATTAAGTTTATAGATTTATTATTTTATAATATACTATAAATCAAGAAAATAAAAATATAAAAATATTCATTATTTTGATTTTTGTATTTTTATTATTACTATCTTTACAGTAGAAACAAACGGAAACATTAACAAAAAAAACAAAAAGTTATGAAGACAACAAATCAGGACAGAAGAAGAGTAATGAAAAGCGCTTGGGCTCTTTTCAACAAAGGTGCATTTACATTTGCCGATGCGATGCGTATGGCATGGAAATCGGTAAAGCTTAGAATCAGAATGAAAAGCGGTGTGGTGAGATTTACATTCAGGAAAGTTGACGGCTCGGTCAGGGAAGCCCTTGGGACGCTGATGAGCGACTTCATGCCAGAGACGAGCGGAACGGGCAGAAGGGACAACTACACACTGCAAACCTACTTTGACGTTGAGAAAGGTCAATACAGGTGCTATTCGATAGTGAACTTAATCAAATAACCATCAAAAGACGAAAAGCCATGTTAAAACAGGAATTTGAAGACAGGACAAAGATAAAGGTGAGTGACGAGGAGTATGAGAGCATCAACGAGGTGTACAACAACTCGGATGCTGACAAGGATGAGTTTTGCGCTGCTTGGGTGAGAATCAACAGAAAAAGGGTCAACGCCTATATACTGGCTGAACGTGAACGGGAGAACAGGATGAAGTTCATGGACAGGCTGAGAGATATGCTGTTTGCATACAGATACAGACACAGCTTCATTACACCAGCCGTTGAGGTGATGAGCAAGAAGGATGTCAAGTTCTGCACGGATAACGGTATGAGCATCTTCTACGACAACAGGCATAGGGAAATCTCAACGACAATAAGCGATGTTACGGGCTGGATTGAGAGCAAGCTGGAAAGCATGAGACAATAGTATTAACCATAAAAGACAAACGAGCTATGAAACGACAGAAGTTTATGACAAAGGAGACGGAGAAATGGATGAAGAAGTATCCGTTGTACTCCCAAGACGGCAAGGCCGAGAATGCCGTGATTACGGCAAAGTATTTCTTCCACAACTTCACATGGTATGTGATGGAGTGGGACAGTGACGACACGTTCTTCGGAATAGTGTTGAACGGAGGAGAGTGCAAGTACGGGTATTTCTCCGCTAAGGAGCTGCAGCAGGTTAGGGATAAGTGTGGGCTGTATGTGGAGAGGGATATATATTTCAGGCCACAAACGGTTGAGGAGGCTTCAAAAAGCGGTGAGTGCTATCTCAAGGACTTCGTTGAGAATTTGAAGCGACTGAGAGAGATGTATGGCGAAAACGTAAATTAATCAGAATAACAAAAATCAAATCAAAGTAATCAAACCAACAAAAAGCAAAGTTATGGAAACATTGAATTTCAAAGAAGAAAAAGTGCAGGTCTTGACGTTTGACCAATTGAAAAGAACCCACAAGGAAAACGACATAATGGGAAAGCCTTTGAAAGGCATCTACCATTATGAGCTGATTGAGAATATCAGCGAAATCCTTTTGAGCCACAATCTGAAGATGCAAATAGACGAAATATTTGCGGCCCAGAACAAAGACCGTAACCAGCCTGGTGTTGTGGTGCTTCCGCAGGTTGAGCAGCAGTACGGACAGAATGCCGTGGAGGCTCATGTGTTGAGAAGGGTGTTTGCGAATATCAGCATCCACAATCTTGACACTGACGAGTTCACGTCAAATCTCGTGGCCACATTTCATCAGAACGGAATACAGGTTGGCTTCGGAAACATGGTCAAGGTATGCCACAATCAGTGCATACTTGGAGCCGACAGGGTAATCTCTAACTACGGAAAGAATGGTATGACAATAGAGGGCATGTTCAACACGATAAAGGATTGGGCTCAGAGATACGACGACATCATAATGCCAGAACGTGAGACGCTGGAGAGAATGAAAAATCAAGTAGTGGAGCCGCAGATGCTTCTTGCCATGATTGGTGAGTTGACAGCAATAAGGGTGGCGCACGACACAACGAACCAGAGCATCAAGAGAAGCGGTACATATCCAATGAATCAAGCACAGATTAGTATGTTCACAGAGGATTTACTGGTGACGCAGGCTGAGAAACAGCAAATTACCGTGTGGGATGTGTATAACGCGGCCACCGAGCTGTACAAGGCAGACAGGATGGAAATCCCCAATGTTCTTCCACAGCATGTGGCCATGACGGAGTTTCTTTACAAGTACATGGGATAAATTTCGTGTTTCGTACATTGTGAACGACAGTCTTATGGCTGTCGTTTTTTTTATGTTTATCGTTCAATACAAAAGTATTACTTGATATAGACCAATTAATATTTACATGTGGTTCCTAAGTCCACTCTAAAGCTTGAAAATGCAACAATAATGAATGAATTTTGCATGGTACTGAAACATGAAAAAATTTTTTGAAAAAATTCTATAAATAGAATCGTCAATTCAAAAAAAAGAATTATTTTTGCAACAAGTTTTGATTATGAGAATATTAGGATTTGAAATCAGCAGGGTAAAGAAGAGTGTTGACATGGTGAGTGTGGAAAGCATCGTGGACAACGCCGGTGTAACATACTCCGTAAGCGACGATATCGCCAACAATGATTTTGTGCAGGCCTTCAAGTCGTTGCCGGAAGTTGCGTTCCCGGTAATGTATATCATTACAAGGATGCGTAATGCAGAGATTGTGTTATGCAGGTATGCGGATGACAGCGAGATGTGGAGTAGCGACAAACGCCTGTATGGGGAGGAAAGGCTTCTTGCCAAGCGTGTTAAGGCGATACTTGAAAGGCCAAATTTCTACCAGAACTTCAACGAGTTCATGGAACAGTATTTTCTTCAGAAGTATCTTACGGGAAATGCTTTTGTTTATGCCACGGGTGTCGTCAATTCGGATAGCATGTGGCGGTATGTGGATTCATTGAGGGTGTTGCCTACGAGGAACGTGACCATAGACGCCAACATCAAAAGTGCATACATCACAAGTGACGGATATGGAGACATGATAAGAGGGTACAGGCTTTTTGACGGTGGCGTAACAAAGACCATACCGCAGGAGTTTGTGATGTTCACACGAGACATGCAGCCGTTGGAGAACGAAGTGAGGATGAAGGGATTGTCAAGACTTGTCACACAGTCCAAGTGCATCAAGAATCTTTATGAGGTTTATGATGCGAGGTTTAACATATATAACAAACGTGGGGCATTGGGAGCGATAGTTAACGGAAAGCATGATGCTGACGGTACATCGGCAATGACCGAGAAGGAAAAAGACAATATCAGGGGTGAATTCAAACGTACGTATGGTATAACAGGAAAGAGAGACCCTTACGCATTGATTGATGTTCCCGTCAATTTTGTTAAATTTGGCGCAAGTATAGAGGAGTTGCAGCCTTTTAAGGAGACCCTGTTGGACGCTACGCAGATAGCCGCATTGTTCCAGGTGAAGAAGGAACTGATACCGAGGGATGGCAATTCCACGTATTCAAATCAGGAGCAGGCGGAAATTTCCGCATACAATGACATGGTGATACCCGAAGTGGGGTCTTTCCTTGACTCGTTGAGCTCGTTCATCGGATTGAAGAATGTTGGTGGTGGTTATTATCTGAAAGCCAAGTGGGACAGTGTGGAGGTTCTGAAAAAGAATGTCGAGCAGAAGGCAAACAGTGACAAGAAAGTAGTAGAGAAGGAGTTGCTGAAGTTTAATAACGGGCTATGCACACTTAACGATGTGCTTGTAGCAATAGGTAAGGAAAAGAAACCTGACAGCATATACAACAAGACAAAGCTCGAAATGAGCGAAGAGGAATTGAGTGTATTATCAAAATTAAACATCAATGGAAAAGATTGAACAATTGAACATCAAGACAAAGTCAATGGAAATTGGCGGCAATGAGGGAGAGGTAACCATAGCTGTCAATGGCATAGGCGTTCTTGACTATCAGAATGACATCTCCATGAGCGGAAGCTTCGATAAGACGCTCAAGGAGAATTTCAAGAACATCAGACACTATCTGAACCATAACACAGAACAGTTGATCGGCTGTCCTATAGAGGGGAAGGAGGAGAACGGAAGCCTCGTGTTCAAAAGTGCGTTGTGCCTTGATACAGAGATTGGCCGTGACACATACGCCCTGTACAAGTTGTATCACAAGCATGGAAACACATTGCAGCACTCAATAGGTTGCACACCTGTCAAGAGAGATGTGAATGACAAGCGTAAGGTGTTGGAATGGAAGTTGTTCGAGTTCAGTACACTTACAAAGATAGGTGCGTGTCCGGGCACACATCTTATTGACATCAAGTCTGCAGACTTCATGAAAGACCCTAAACAGGCTCTTGAGATGTTGAAAGACGCCAGACATTTCAGGTTGTCAGACAAACTGGCAAAGGAATATGACCTTACAGCTGAAATGCTGGAGAAGGCATTGGCCGGAAAACTGAGAATGGTGCAGTGTGATTGTGGCATGTCATTTGATTATGACACATTGCATGAATACAGCCTTGAGGAAGATGTGAAGGATGAATACAGGGATTGGTTGAGATGGATGGCTGGTGACATTGTGAGGGATGAGCTCAACAATAGGAAAGACGAGTTGAGGGAAGAAGTACTGGGCCTTATTCAGACGAAAAAATCGCTATTGGATGTGGAGAAGTATGTGCGCTGTCCAAGATGCGGAAGAAGAATATATAGCAGTGACATTATGGTATTCAATGTTAGCAGTGTTGAGCCGAAGCCGCAGACTGGCACTTCGGAAAATGGAGCCGCAAAAAGCACTTCATTGTTCAGTGTGGCTGACATTCTGGTACAATAGTTATAATAAAAATCGAAAAAAGAAAGAAAAGAAATGGAAAAATTGGAAGTTATTTTGAAAAGCGCTATCCCGTTTGACGAGATGAGCGACGAGCAGAAGAAACAGTTCGCCACTTTGGAGAAGCAGTTTCAGGACAACGTGAAGAAGTTCGGAGACGAAGTGACAAAGAGCTTCAAACAGGAAATCGAGAGCCTGAAATCTGAGATGGACAACGACGAGAAAATCGCCGAGTTGAAGAAGTCCCTTGACTCCATCGTGAAAAACATCGAGAAGAACAAAAAAGATAACGCTGACATCGCAAAAACCGTTGAAGATGTTAACACACTGAAAGAGAACCTTTCAAACGTGCAGAAGTCTTTGGATGTTGTGATGGAAGAGAACAAGAAGCTTGTCAATGAGTTGGCAAAGGCTAAGGATGCTGGTTTGACTGGCGAGGAACGCAAAAAGACCTACACAGACCTTATCCGTGCAGCTATTGTGAAGTCCGCAGACAGAATCAAACAGCTGAACGCTTCCCAAGAAATGCTGAACCTTACCTCCGTGGTGGCTAAATCAGCCGAGGAGGATTTAACCTCTCACATCACCGGAAGTGCAAGTGGTTTGGCCGCATTGGCTGGTGTTGAGCCAGGTGTTACCAGAGTGCAGAGACGTACACCGTACCTGCGTCAGATTGTTGATGTTACCCCAATCACCGAAGGTGTCGCCAAGTGGATTGAGCAGGAAGCCGGTGAGGGTGATGCAGGAACAACCGCAGAGGGCGCGACCAAGAATCAGGTTGACCAGGATTGGGTGACAAAGGTTGCCAAAGTAGAGAAAATCACAGCCTATACCAAGGCAAGTGAGGAACTCATGGAGGATATTGAGTTTGCCGCTTCCGAAATCGCAGCCGACTTGGCGGAAAGACTGCTTTTGGCTGAGGATGCCCAGATTTACGGCGGTAACGGAACCAGTCCGAACCTGAAAGGTCTGACCGCATACGCTCCGGCATTCACCGTGACTGATTCAACCAACAACAGTTTCTACCACAAGATTCCGTATGCTTCGCATATTGACGTGTTGAGAGTTGCAGTGGCATTGATCGCTGGTCAGAACTTTGTGCCTACACACGTTCTGCTGAACCCAATCGACGCTGCCCTTATCGATTTGACCAAGGCTTCAGACGGCGCATACGTCAACAAGACTGTCAATGACATGTTGAAGAACCTTGTTGTCATTGAGAACACTGGTGTTACAGCAGGCACGTTCCTCATTGGAGACATGAACAAGTCGAAGTACCGTGTCCGCAAAGACCTCAGTCTGATTGTTGCGAGAGGCGGTGACGACCTTATCAAGAACCTGTTCACATTCGTTGGTGAAATCCGTGGTGCACACTACGTTAAGAGCAACCATGTGAACGCATTCCTGAAAGGAACGTTCTCAAGCTGTATCACTGCAATCACCGCAGGCTCAACCACACAGAAGGTGGAAATCGCTGGTCCTCTCAATGAAAGCAAAGACGCTCTTTTGATGGAATCAAAGGTTTCTTAATTGTGATTAAGCACTGATGTGTTGTTAACAATAGTCGTAATTTTTAAAAAAATTAATATTATGAAAAAAATTGTAATGTTTCTTTGTTTGTTGGCATTCACCATTGTTATGGCGAATGCCTCTGAAACACAAAACAACCGTTTTTGTGTCTCGGACAATGTTGAATACGTAGTGGCATCGGACGTTAACGAGTGTCCTGCATTCCAAATCGGAAATGCTGACGTATTCATGTGTACGGAATACCATTTATGCTACTTTAACAGTGTTTTTGCGACAGAAGAAGTTGCTTACTTGGCAAATGAAAGTGTGTGCATGGTGAATCACGGCTCGATTAACAGAGCGTGTATTATGTGTGCAGACGGAGAGAAGCCATTGGTATTTAGACACAAGGATTTGTTTTGTCGTTCAAACCATAGTAAATACAGAGACAAGTCAAAATGCATATATAGAGAAGGTTTTGTAATCAAAAGACCAATATTTGTTAATGTCGTTGCTTACTCTTAAAAATATCGAATTATGGCAGCGGCAAAGAAAGTTAAGAAAGTTAAGAAAGTCAAAGTAATGGCACTTCGTAACTTCTTGTACAACAAGAAGCAGTACAGATGGCTTGCATGGTACGATGTGAGTGAGAATGTTGCCACGAAATTGCTTGAAGACGGACTTGTGAAAATGCAAAAAAATAAATAGTGTAAGATATGTTGTTGACCATCAGTGATTTCAAAGACGAGGCAAGAATACCTATGCTGATGCCCGAAAATGAGACTACAGACCCGTCTTATGTTGTGGTCAAGGAAGAGGTTGAATCCTACATCCGAAAGTATGAGCCGGTGTTCATGGATATGTTCTTGGCTGAAAAGTCCTTGTACACAACTCTGCAGGAATACGACTCGCATCACGAGGAGAGTTCCGATATGTACGATTCTCTTATTGAGGCTTTGCGTATGTCACTGAGCCACTATGTCTCTTTCTACTACCATCGGAGCCGAATTGTCACTCCGATTGGAGGAGTGGAACTTCAGTCGGAGCACGGGAAACGCACAAGCCTTATAGACATTCAGGTTTTGTTATGGAATCAGATGGTTGACAACAATCTTTACATATACAGGCATATTTTGGAGTCCGTGCATCCGCACACAGAGATATTCACGAAGATAAACAGTTTCAATCTATGAACGTAAGGGATGTGGTAGAAGAGGCCGTAAACCGGACCGATTTACGATTGCGGGGCTTTTTCAAAAAGGAAGCGCACTTCATCCATTTCGAGAGTGGAAGGTCGCAGACTATAGAGAATGCGGTCACAATACAGTCGAAAAGCACGGTGTCCTCTCCGTTTCCATTGGTGGCAATGTTCACCGAAGGGTTGGTGTACAAGCATGATGAGTGTTTCAACTATTACAGCATACCAAAGATTGCCATTGCTGTCAGGACTTTGAGAAATGCTACGGAGAATGTGAAAGTCAAAGAGGTTTTCGGAAAGATATTGTATCCTATAAGGGATGAGCTGGTGAGACAGCTGGAAAGGTTGAATTTTGGCTACAGCATGGAATACGAGTGCTATGATTTCTCAGGATATACTGAAAAATCAGGTGCGGTGTCGTTGAACCAGGTGTGCGATGCGGTCATATTGAAGAACGTAAAACTGAAAGTAAAAATCAAATGCCATGAGTAAAAATGTAAAAGTGAGATACACGTCAAAAGCGATTTGTGCTGTGGCTGGAACCGTAGAGGAGGTTGACTCCGAAAGGGCGGCAAGGTATGTTGCAGAGGGGGTCGCGGAGATGGTCACGGTAGAATCAAAACAACAAAAGAAAGAAAGGACAGAAAATGAAAAAATGCAGCAATAATTTTCAGAATACTGCGGGAAGTAATTGCAGACAGTATTTTGACATCGTGGAGAAAATACTGTTTTTCCCAAACAAGAACATCTACCTGCAAGGTAATGATGAGGACGATATTGTGGAGGACATTGAGGCTAAGATTCAGGCGGCAACGAAATACAACCGCTGCTTCGTGTTCCCACTCATCAAAGGTCTTGAGGACAATAGCGAAGACTTGAAAACAGCCCAGACAGGATATGGTGATACCGTTATCCTTGCTGACGGTAAGCAAAATTACACGTTCCAGTACCTTCAGGACGTAGAGTTGACCAAACGTCTCCGCTCGTTCAACAATCAGGAAGGCCGTGTCATCCTGGTTTGTTCAGATGGTTCCATCATCTGTGAGAAGAAGGACAACAAGATTTACGGTTTCCTCGCAACCCCGTATTTCAGACAAGGAAGACTCCCCAACGGTAATGACTTGGTTGTGTCAACTATCAATCTGTCATTCTCCGATGCCACAGCAATGGAAGACAGGGTGACAATTCTTGACCTTGGCCTTATTCCGAGTGAGATAGACGGTCTGAAAGATATCACCATCCAGATGGTGGGTTCCGACAAAAAGAATTTCAAGCTCATTGACACATTGACAGGTGAAGACGTGACAAGTGCATACGGAACGTTGCTTGCTGTTGTTGGAGGTTGGCTGGTTGACGGGGCAAACCCTGGAACAGCACCAACCTATGACTCGGTCAACAAGAAGTTCACATTCACAACGGCTGCAACCACAAGTGTTTCGCTTGCAGACCCTGCGGCTTTGGCTGCGTTGTCAACTCCTGTATTGGGTATTGAAAGTGACGTGCTGGCCATAACGGCATAGTCTTTTGTATATTTTGTTTGGTTGATGGGAGGTGGCGGCATAGGTCGTCACCTCTTTTTTTTGAGTATGGATATAGAATTATCTATAGAAGCATTGAAAAGTGTCCTTGATAACTGGGACGATGTCGTTTACGGCATCTTGGACAGTCTTATGGAGGAGTTTGTTGGGATGGAGAAGGAAAGGCTTTTTGAGGGAGCGGATGCCAACGGTGGGATGATAGAGCCAGACTACACTCCGTTTACGCGGAGGATTAAGATAAGCAAGGGGCAACCGGCTGACAGGGTAACGCTGTTCGACACAGGGAGGTTCCACGAGTCGCTGTTTGCTGAGCGTAGTGGAGGAGAGGTCCTTTTTGACGCTACGGACAGCAAAAGGGATAAACTTGTGGAGAAATACGGTAAGGATATTTTCGGTCTGACGGACAGACAGGTTGACAAAGCAAGGACTATGGTTAACGACAGAATGTCAGAGTATATATTAAGCAAAATGGGATAACAGAAAAAAATGGCTTGTATTGAAGAAGAGAAAAAACGAACAATCGGAGAAAAAGAGCGTGTCGCAAGAGCGACGGCACAAATCCTTGGCAAACGGCAGATTGTTTTCCGCAATAAGTTCGGTATTTACGATTTTTGCTCGGAAGAGGACTTCACGAAGAAAAAAGGCGTGCCTATCAGAGTTGTGGACGTTCCAGACGATGCCGTTTAGTGCTTTCGTAAGATGTGTTGACGGTGGCGATCTGTCGGCTATGTATATTAGTGGACATGGCGAGGTAAACGAAACAGTTTCGGAGGCGTTTGATGCTGTGTATTATGAGTATTACTCGCAGGTTGGTGGGTCTGAAGAGTATATCGTAATGTACAGGAATTATGGTCATAAGATGCTGAAAGGGCTTCTTCTTACATGTGCATACACTTTGCTCGCAACCGGCCAATACACAGGAAGTGAGACGGACAGGATGTTAAGAAGGTACAGAATAAGGATTGTGGGAAGTGTTGATGAGATGAGAACACAACTTGACTCCCATTTTGCAAAGAACACTTTGGAACTGTCTCACAGTAAGAAGAGAATTGACGACTATCTGAAAGCCAATGCGTCACATAGAAAAGTTGGGCTTCTTGAGACACTGGCGAGAATCTCAGATTATCTTGGGTACAACATCGGGGCAGGCAGTATCACCCTTGCCGAGTTCTGCGAGTACCACAGGCTTGTTAACGAAAAAGAGAAATCAAGGGTGAGAAACGAAAAACCAATGAGAAATGGCAAACGTAAGCATTAGCGAGCTAATAAGGGACATACAGGGCTTGAAAGCCCCTATAGCTGAATCAATAACCGAGTTTGAAAAGCTGCAATCCATGATGACGGCAAACAGCAGGGATGTTGACCTGTTGTCAAAGAAGATTGTCGAGTTGCAGAACGGGCTCGGCAACATGAGTGCGAAGGATGTTGAAAGAGTTAACAGAGAGATTGTTGACTTGCAAAAGCAGGTGGGAGACAAGGCCAAGGAAACTTCCGAAATTGTCGTAAAGTCAATAGACGCATTGCCGGCATATATCAAGGAGTGTGTGAAACTGATTGAGAGCGAGAGCGGAAAAGGAGCCGAGGCGATGCAGAAGGCCTTTGAAACAGCGAGTAAGAACATAAACGAGTCGTTCAAGAAGTTGAATATTCCAAAGGATAGGGTTGATGATATATATGGTGCCGCTGGAGTCGGTGGCAATGTTACGGCCACGCTTGGAGCGTCAACAATCCAAATGTTAAACGGAAAGGATGTTGATGTGATGGCCACGTATGGCAAGTTGCAGGAAATAGAGGAGAGAAGGATTGAGAACCAGAGGAGGTTAAATGAGCTGCAGAGTCAGTCGTTTGAACTGACAAAGGAGGAACTTGCCATGAATGAGCATCTTGACAGACTCGGCAATGCACTGAACCAAGTCTTTAATACGAGCGGAGACAACAAGAAAAATGAGCTTGAGGAGCAGAAGAAGATATTGACGGAGTTTGAGGACGAGTTGAAGAGGGCGACAGCGGAATGGAACGCATTCCAAAGCCAGTCGTTCCAGCGTCAGGTTGACCCGTCAATTATGCAGCAGCGTCAGGAGGAGCTGGAAAGATATAAGAAAGCTATTGAAGACCAAAAGGAGGCCGTAAGGAGCCTGCAAGAGGAATACAATAAGCAGCAGACGGTAAGCGGAATCATGGATAAAATTTCTATCGGGGACCTCAAGGCAAAGACCGAAGGGCTGAAAGAGCTGAAAAGGATATACATGTCGCTGAGTGACGATATGAGGAAAAGTGACGAGGTTGGCGGTGCAATTCTCAGGAATATTCAGATACTCAACGGAGAGACAAGAAGCATGAATGCTGAGCTTGGAAAGAGTGTTACGGTAACTGGAGAAATGAATACAAGCGGCATGAGAATCAGGACTATGTTGATAAATCTCAAGCAGGAAATCATGCAGAACACGCAGACGCTGAACGGCTATGACGCTGAGATTGCCTCGCTGACGGAGAAAATGAAGCAGATGGAGGGTGACGGCAAAATCAATACGGAGGAATACACGAACGCAGCCAAGAGTGTTGATGAGCTGAAAAGGAAGAGAAGCGAGCTGTCCGACACTACGGCAGACCTTATATTGAAGACCGCTGACTACCAGAGGTTGATGAGCGGCACGAACGCCATGATAAAGAACCTGTCAGACCCGAACTTGGCCATGAATGCCATGGTCGGTACGCTGAATCAGGTTGTTCAAGTAGGCACTGCGGCACGTAGTGTGATGACATTGTTCGGAATCAAGAATGAGGAGGTAGCGAAGGGTATTATGAAGATACAGGCATTGCAAAGCATAGCCAACACGACACAGAGGCTGAGCAATGACCTGTTGTCGAAAAACGGATCCCTGCACAAGGTTCATTATTTGGCTTTGAAGATGAGGATGCTGTATAAGAAACAGCTTAATATAGAGGAGAAAAAGGGTGTTGTAGCAACAACAGCGGACACGGCTGCAACAGCGACAAACACGGTTGCCACGAACACGGCATCAGCGGCAAATGTCGGACTTGCTGGAACGATACGTGCTGTAGGTGCCGCAATGAAAGCTGTACCTGTGATTGGATGGATATTGGCTGCTGTGGCGGCTGTAGGAACTCTCGCTGGGTTGATTGTCAGTCTCAACAGCGAGGAAAGGAAAATGACCGTTGCCGAGAAGGACAGAATCAAAATCAGGGAGAAGGAGAGGGAGACGAACATAGCCGTGCAGAAGGAGATGGAAAATGAGAGCACAAGGCTTTCGTACAACATCTTGCGTATGAGGGAGACGAAGGAAGGAACTGAGGAATGGCGGGTTGTCGTGTCAGAGGTGGCGAAACAACTCGGAGTGTCAGAGGAGTATATCATAAAGAACAAAGAAAAGGTTGAGGAGCTTGCGGCTGCATGGAACTCTATGAAGGAACAGCAGATGTTGGCTGACAAATATGTAGAGGCTGCCGCAGAGGCGAGAATACAGGCCGAGGACGAAATCATGAAGATGAATTCTACGGTAAGAAAGGAACGCAAGGAAGGGTCAAAGGAAATAGAAGGACTGACAAATAGCGAACAGAGACAGTATAAGAGACTGGCGAACGCAAGGGAAGAGCAGGAGAAGAGAATAGCACATCTGAAAGAACAGCTGATACATGTTGAACAGGCCGCAACTAAAGCGGCAAGCGAGAACGAGAGTAAGATGCATCAGCGCAATGCCAACAACATCAAACAAACGCTTTTGATGGTTGAGAACAACATGAGCAGGACTCAATCACAGATTGACGTTCTAAACGGAAAGGTAAGGAACAATGCACAGAAGATGTCCGATGAGTACATCAAGCAGGCTCAGGAAGCGGAAGAGGCGGCAAAACAGGCAAAGGAGAGGGTTGATGCGGAAGCGTATGCCGCAAAAGAGATGCAAAGACAGAACCTCGCATACGAGACAAGGGCGAATGCCGAGGTGGAGGTTGTGAAGTCTCTCACTCTCGGAAATATGCAGATGGATGCCAATGTTGAGAAACTTGGCAGACTGAACAAAGGCTCTGGAGAGTATAACAAGACCATAAAGACGATTGCAAGCGACTTGGGTGTGAATGACGAGTGGCTGAAATCCAACATAGACAAGGTCGGTGACTTGGCGGAGGCCTGGAAAAAGGTAAAAATGGCAGAGGCGATGAGCGGAAAGTATCTCGAAAGCGCAGCCGAAGAATCCGTAAAGATGGAAAGCCTGAGGATCATGGCAATATCGAACATAAGCGGCGAGGCTCTTAACGAATTGATGAACGACAACGCTTTTCTTACGGCAAAAGCACGTGAGGACATCAAGGCAATCAATGCCGAGTATGTCAAAGCGTCAAGCGAAAGGAAACTGACCGATGCGGAAAGGGAATTATACATGAAACGTATGGACAATATACTGGCGGAGTCAAAGAAAAGACAGGATGATTATACGTCTTCAATGAAGAATCTTGCAAATGAGGAGATGGAAAAGGTATCTGAGGAGTCAAAGGCTCTGGCAGAAGCCCAGAAGCACAACAAGCAGACAATGACATCGGCTATCAACGCAAGGAAAGAGATTGAGAATATACAGGTTGAGCTGGAGAGACTGAGGACAGAAGGACAGCCTGACAACTATTTGAAGAAGAGTGCGGCACTTGACAAGTGGTATAATGAACAGCAGGTGAAGTTCAGGAAACACAACGATGTGCTGGTTGAGCTTGAGAAGCTGTACAATGCGAAGAAGGCGAAGATTGACGAGGATGAGAAGAAGCGGTATGAGAAGGTGCTGAACGATAACTACAAGCTCATCAGACGCATGAAGCTTGAATCCGAGAAGGAGACAATCAAGCTCAATTTTGAGATTGACTCAGACGGAATAAACAGGGACTTGACGCTGACTGAAAAGGAGAAGACCGATAAGCTGGTTGCATTGAGACAGCAGTATGTTGAAAAAATGAAGCGTATCGAAGAGGAGAGGGGAGCGATTGAGATTGAGGCTTTGAAGAAGGAGTTTGAGGAGAAGACAAATTATCTCAACCTTACGAGCGATGAGGAGAAAAACAGCAATACGGAATACCTGAGCTGGAAGGAGCTGTATGATGAGAAAATCAAAAAGCAGGAGCAGGATACACAGAATGCCCTTCTGAAAATAGAGACTGACGGCACGAACGCTATCAACGACATGAAGGCGAAGTCGCTGACGGAAGGGTTTGAGAAGAAGCAGGAGGATGAGCATGTTCAGAGAACCATAGAACGAGGTGGAAGACAGTTGGAGTCCGTTGAGCAACAGTATGAGGACATGAGGGCTGTGCAAGAGCAGATAATGTTCTATCAGCAGCATACCTATGAGGAACTTGGCATGACAGCTGAGGAGTATTACATGAAACTTGATACACTGGAGGCTGAGAGACTGACAAAGGCAAGGGCTGTGGCGGAAGAGGAACGCAAGATAAGGATGGACAACATCAGAAGCGTGACAGACAGCATGGCCACTCTCGGAAATGCCATGGCTGGATTTGTTGAGGACGAGGTGGCGAGAGTGAAGGTTGAACAGATGATTGCCTTGGCACAGGTAGCCATCAATCAGGGATTGGCAATATCTGAGGCTATCAGGGCGATTATGGAAGCCAAAGATATGGGCAACTCTACTGCTGTAATTGCGCAGAAGGCAATAGCAATCGGAGCTGCTGTGGCTACAATTACGGCCCAGATGATTTCAACGATACAGACCATCAACCAAGCTACTGCGAACGTGAGCGCATACGCAGAGGGTACTGAACATCACAAGGGCGGTGACGCTATTGTTGGTGAAGGAGGGAAACCAGAACTTGTGATTGCGAGAAACAGGAAGTTTTTGATTGAGAAGCCTACGCTGATTAAGGATTTGCCAGTAGGGTCACAGGTAATCCCGCTTGACGGCAGAGATGGTGGTGTTGACCTGTCGAACATCGAAAGGGGACTGGACATGCTGAACGGAAGAAGCATGGTGAGGATAGATGTTGGAAGAAATGTTTATTCCTATATCGTTGGTGGCGCTTCAAAAGCAAGGGTGTTGAACAAACAATTTATACATTAAAATTATGGAGAAATACAGATTCACATTTATTGACATTGACAGCAACACGTCCTATTCACTTAAATACGGATGCAAAGGATGGGCTGAGTACGGGGTGCGATATGGAAGGGAGACCAGAATAAGCAATGTGGTGAAGTCCTATACCGACGATTGGGGATTTGTCAAGGAGGATGCGGAGTGGTTGGTTAACAGGCTGTTCAGTCACGGTCCTAACCGCAGGATAAAGCTGGTTGTGGAGCAGTGTGTTGATTATCTTGCAGGGACATACAGAAAGGAGTATGTCGGATATGTTGACTTGACACAGATGGAGATAGGAATGGACGAGGTAACGGTTCCAGTGTGCAGCGGTGGATTCTTCAAGGCGTTGGAAAACAAATGGGGTGAGGTTTTTGATATAAATGCGGAAAATTTATGCACAATAAATGGATGTGTAATAACTGAAACCGCAAAATTCCAGAGTTCAGATGGTGAAAGCGGTTCTTATCCTACAATATTCAGTAATTTTTACTTCATACTTGGAAGCAAGATTACAAATACGGATGAAATATCTGACAATTTTTTTATCGATACAGATTTGACGCAGGTTCTACCGGGGAAAGCGAATGCTGATAATAACAACTTAATGGTGTACAAGGCGACGCCGTTGCACGAAGGCGTATGTTTCTTTAAGCCAAGATGCAGAGAGGTCAGGAAAATGAACTTGAAAGGTGAGGTTTTTGTTAATGTGTCAATGCCAAAAGGACTTTCTGTAGCCGGTTCTTCCGCAAGAAAGAACCATAACCATGGTGAGTTATACCTTGTTTACAATGTCAATCCAACATATAGTGGAGACTTGTTCCTGTTTGAGAGCAACCCTAATTTGAGATGGATAAAAATTGCGGAAACAGAATATATGACTAATATAAGTGCAACTTATTCTGATGCTTCAACAACGTTCTATCTGCCTTTCGCTTTTGATAAGGAATTGCATGACATAGACACTATGCAGGATAATGGTGCGGGTTTTATGCTTGTTCTGAAGTTCTGGGGTGATTCGTATAAAGCCAACGGCACCTATCTTGGTGATGTGAAAAGCAGTTCTTCTGCGACATACGAAATCAGTTTTGCCAGGTTTGATTTGGAAGTTAGCTTCGAGGCACAGGTCAACACAGATAAGAAAGTGAGTGTCGTTACGGCTGAGAACGTGTTCAAGCGTCTTGTGTCGAGCATTAACGCAGGAAGATACAATGTTGATGTTGACACGTCAGCGTTTCTGTCAGTGGCCGAGAATGACCTCTTGTCAAGTGGTAACATGTTGAAGAAAGCGGAATATCATACGAGAGGATGGTTTGAGAATGAGTTTGAAGGGGATTTCTTGATAGGAAGCCAATTCATACAGATGAGATGGGGTGATACGTGGGTTATAGTTAACAATCCGTCAAATAATGGAGGTTATCGGTTTAATAGATTTGTGTGGTATATGAACGGTCAATGGATAAATCCGAGTGTGACCATGGCTGGTGTAGGTATGCAATATGCTCCAGCAGGGTATTCTAATGGCAATTACTATCCAGCCGGGCAATATATTCAATTTGATTCATTTTTTTATGGCGATTATCTGTTCACATGTGAAGTGTGGGGTATAGACTCGGATGGCAATGACGTGCATTTTATGATTTCACCGAGTGAAGTGCCGGCTGACATGGTTTTCGGGCAATTGCATACGGTTGATGGCTATTTGGCAAAAGGTGTGTTAAGCACGAGTCTTGAAAAGTTCCTTGAATACTGTTACTCCATATACAATTACAGGCTTGGTGTTGATTACGATATGGAAAATGACAGATATAAGGTATATCTTGCGCATCATGACAATATGTTTTCTACTAACGCCATTGAGAATCTCGGTGACAAAATCAATGACTTTTCTATGAGGCTATGGAGGGAGAAGTTATACACTCGTATCAAAATCGGACATGAGATTGACGAGGACACTGTGAATAAGGAAAGGGAGTTTAACTGCATGTTTGAATTTGGTACCCCAAACACTGAAATAGAGGAAAATACACTTGAAATCATCTGTCCATATATTGCATATTCACGAGGTGTTGAAGAGTATCTAATTGAGCATTATTTGAGCGATAAGGATGGGGATTCTGGAAAAGTATTTCTGATACATGGTAAAGGTAACGGTTTGGACGAGTTTAATAACTCTGAAAAATACATCCTTAACAGGAATGTTATTGTCATTGGCGGATCATTGTTTCCGTCCTATGAGTGGAATGTGAGGTATTCTCCCAAAAGAATGCTGATGGCACACAAGAAGGAACTGAACGGGTATTTCGCTTTTGAATCAGGAAAGGTTATCGCGTTCAAGAGTGCTGATTATAACGGTGACTTGAGAAGCAGTCCGCCGATATCAATTCTCGTTCCAGTTGGTAATACCTCTCTAATTGGATATGGAATATCAAATCAACTCAATCAAGGCGTTATTATAGAGAAAGAAGACATGACAATCACGGAAGAAAGAAATTTCCTTCCGTTGATAGTGACCGTATCAGGTATGGGAAAGGAAGGGCTTATACGAAAGATTGAGAACAACAGGCTTGGTTTTTTAGTGTTTGAGTATGGGGACAGGACATACAAAGGTTATCTCGCATACGACACGGATGCTGTGAGTATCAATCCTATGAACGAGCAGCAGTGTGAGTTTAAGATACTGCTTTCGGAATATTAGAATTTTAATGTAAGTCCGTCGTTTGTGACAGTAAGTATAAGTGCGTCTCTGCCTTTTCGCATATTTAAACCTCCTATGAGGTTAAATGCAAATCCTAAAGCCGCTCCTGCAATAATAAAACTGGAACCTACTACTGTCATATATCGGTTTCCCTGTTTCATGTCCGCAAGAATTAACGCTGTGCCAATCCCGACACCGCCAATGGCAAGTGAAATACCTACGATTTGGTCTGTCTGGCCCCTGTGCATCAAATCCGCGGCTTCTTTGATATATTCCATTTTCGCATTGTATCGGGCTTCATCGTGTTTATCCATTGTGGTGTCCGGTTCACTGATGCCATTTGCGAACGAGCATGCGGTGAAACATATTGCAGCCATCAAAACAACTATTTTTCTCATACCTTTTTTCTTGCAAAGATAGTTTGAAAAATTATTGAAAAAAATATCCAACGATGTGTTGAAATTCTAAAAAAAGAAGTATCTTTGCAGAAAATTTAACTTTTTACATATTACAGATTGTGAGCCAGGTTAATACACATAGGATTGATGGTGGAAGTGAGAGAAGTAGCATGTTCAAGAAAATATTGAACAATGTGATTAGACTGCCGTACAGCAATCCAATGTGTTTCAAGAGTTCCGGACAGCGCAGGGTTTGGGAGGACTCTGAAGAGAAGGAGTTTTCAGCCTGCTACACGCAGAGATGGGCGGAGAGCGACATCCTTTCGTTCCAGTTTTCTTGGGAAAATTACCACAGACTAAGTTTGACTACAGATTTCACCGTGAAATTCGTAGTGAATGGTGTTGTCGCCAAGCAAGCGACATTCTCCGCCACACAGAACCAGACCTACAGCGGACATCTGTATGATGAGTTTGTGGTAAGGAAGAGTACTGGTGACTATGTGAGCGGAATGTATGCTTTCTCGAACAGAATCAGTGAGATTAAGGTGTCCGGTAACAGGATAATCAATATAGGTGATGAGTTCGTTGTCGTGATTACGGACATGAGGGGTACAGTATGGACAAGCAATACGATGCTGTGTACAGACAATCTCGAGGGAACAAAGCTGTTCCATTATAAAACGGATTGCGGTTACAGGCAGTCAAAATTCGACACGTTCTGGGGGTATATGGTAAACGGCTATGATTTGCGGCTGGAGGCAGGATACACGGATTTATCAAGCGTTAGCGACATGACGCTGTTTGATACGTACACGGGTGGAAAAGAAATGATAAGGAGCATGCCGAAAGAGTGTGTCACATTGAATATCGGTGATAATGCCACACGCATACCAAGGGATTTTTTCAGGGTGCTGAACGTTTTTCTGTGCTGTGATGAAAAAACAATTGATGGAGTGGATGTAGAGGTGTCTGAGGGCACATTTGACATATCCAGAGAGGCGGGTGTCTTCAACGACAAATATGCTGTGCCGCTGGTGCTGAGATGGAACAGGCACTCGTACTCGTCAGAGGTTGAGAATGAGATTCTTGAGTTTTTCGTAATAGACGAAAACGACAATAGCGCAACTGTTTATGTGGAGTCTTCTGTTGGATGGTACCTCGATATTAACGATGTGATGAATGATGTGGTATTCAACAGGATATCAGGAAACGATGGCTCTTATAAGATTGAGGTAAGATTTGAGCCTAACACAAGCGGAAGCGACATGACTTATGACATACCGTTGAAAAGAATGGATGGAAGCGTCAAAGGGACAATACAGATTGTCAGCAAGAGTGTCGTGAACGGTGGATTGGGATATATGAAAATCGGTGACACGTTTAAAGTGAAATGAAAACATGAAAAAAAACAAAGACACACAAAGAGGGTATTTCTACGAGGGTGCATATCCGACAGCGGATCAGATGCGTGATGTGGTTGACGGAAGCCTTGGAGTGCTTGAGTCCGTCAGCGATTTGCCATTGGCGAGTGCGGATAACCTCAATGACGAGTATAAAATTGGCAACACATACTATAAGTGTGTGCTCAATAAAGGCGGGTACAGTTGGCAACCATCAGGAAATGCCGTTCGCTCAAATGATTATTCGGATTTGGAGAACAAGCCGAAAGTCGGAGGTGTTACGCTGACACCATACGATGAAAACCATCCACAGAGAATAAAGGATTTTGGCGGACTCGATTCAAATGATGCGCTTTATTCGCTGGCTGAAGAACTCGATAATAACGACATTTTGTATGTCAAGACATCTGGAGGGTGGAAGAAGACACTTGTCTCGACTATACTTGACGCGTTTGTCTCAAAGACACCGTTGGGTGGATTCGCAACAAAAGTGGAACTGGCAGCCGCAAGAACTGAAATCGTTAACCTTGCGTCTGCCGCTGTGCAGTCGTTGCTGTCTTCAAAAATGGATGTCTCAGCAGACGATGTGAGTGAATCATCAATGCTCGATGAAGATGCGTATGTGTATGTGATTGCAGAAGAAGGGTTGCGTAAGGTTAAAGTAAAGACCTTGGAAAATTACTTTATACTGAAGACTGCATCCACTTCGTCCGTAAAGGAAGCTGTAAGGCAGATGTATTCAAAAATTGAATATGTCGTGGAGGATGAGTACACTATCTCATTAAAAGAACTGCCTTATGAAGAAACCATTTGTGTTTTCCTGAACGGACAGCTACTTACAATTGGAAAAGATTACCAATACAATCAACCTTATGTGCAATTCCAATCTGAGTTATCAGATAAAGACACGTTGGTTGTTATGGGTATTTTAATGTAACATAAATCTATAATTTTAAATTTTTCTATCATGACAAAGACATTAATACGCAAAAATCAGATACGAATAGATGAGTTCATAAAAACCATTGCCGAACTTGCGGCCAATAGCGGGGCATTGTGGAGCAGCGATACACTGGCGCCATCCGCAGCCGCTGTCTTGGCGAAGATTAGAAGTGAGATAGCGGGTGTCGCAGGAGCAATGCAATTCCGTGGGGCATGGAGCACACAACCCGCTGCTGATGTCCTGTTGGACGGTGGCATTAAAAAAGGTTATGTGTATGTATATGACAGCGGTACGTCACCAACAGGGGTTACGCTGGAGGCGGGTGACACTCTTATAGCCAAGGCGGACTTGACAAGCTCTACCTATCTCACCGCAAGCAACTGGGTGATTGTGAATGTTAATATTGTTGGCGCAATCACTGAGGCTAATCTGGTGACACAACTGTTGTCGCATATTGTGTCTGGCAATACCAATTTGCTGTCTATAGCTGCAGGTACGGGTGCCAATGCCGGAAAATTGGTGATAACCGTCAACTTTCCCACCATATCTCAAGGTGCTGCCGAGAGTGGCAAGTACGTCAGTGGCATCTCCATCAATGCCACAACTGGTGTTATCACAGTGACCAAAGCTAATCTTCCGAATTATCACAAGCGTGTTGTGCTTGGCGAGGCAATGGAACTTGTTGACGATAGTGATTATACCACATGGCGGACCACTCACAAACTGGAAAGCTTGACAAGATTCTCTGTGTATGTGAACGGAGTGAAACAATCCATTGGCAATAATGGAGATGGTGTGGCAACATTTGACGACAATAGTAGCAAAGGGCTTTTCAAATTTAACGATGGCTCCTATATTCCGCAAGAGGGTGATACTGTTCTCTGCGATTATGTTTCTGTTGATGAAATCAGTTAACAATGATCGACCTTGGACAGATACGGAATTCCAACACGCTTGCGCCGAAAAACAGCCCGGCATTCACAGGCTCGCCAACTGCACCAACGCCTGCGCAAAATGAGAGTGAGACAAGCCGCGTTGCTACGGTTGGGTTTGTTAGGGCAGCAGTAGCTGCAGGAGGCGGTGGAGGCGGTGGTGCGGCATCACTTGCAGCGACCGACATCGGAGGCGGCTATGTGGAACTCGTGGCCGTCAACACAATATCAACACTTACCGCAACTGATAACGGTAATGGAAGTGTAACTTTATCATTGACATAGTACCATGGCAAACATAAACACAGACCATCTTATCGTAGGCGATGACACCCTAATACTGCAGGATGCGGATTTGCGCAGCAAGAAGGTGAACTCGTTCCAGACGACCCCAGACAACAACCATTACCCTTCGGAGAAATTGGTGAAGGACTCACTGGACGCAAAGTTAAACAGTTCGCAGAAGGGTGCCAACAACGGTGTGGCCGAACTTGGTTCGGATGGGAAGGTGCCATCTTCACAACTGCCTACAATCCCGGATGTAAGCACAAAATATGATACAGGAGATACGACAGAAACGACTCTCGCCACAGGAGATTATATACCATTCTATGATGTGTCTGCGAGTGCGAGGAGAAAAACAACATGGAGCAATATCAAAGCCAAGTTAAAGTCTTATTTTGATGGAATATACCTGACAAGCCATCAGAATATATCAGGTAAGGCCGATAAAGTACATGAAGCAACCAGTGGCAATTTTGCCTCCTTAGACAGTAATGGAAACCTTGCCGACAGTGGACACAAGCACAGTGACTACCTTACGTCGCATCAGGATATTAGCGGTAAAGCTGATAAGGTAAGTGGAGCAACTAATGGAGACCTTGCGAAACTCGATTCCAACGGGAATGTGGCTGACAGCGGTGTGGCCACATCAGATGTTAGTGATGCTGTTACAAAAAAACATTCGCACAGTAACAAAACGCTATTGGATAAATTACCATCCGCATTAGGTTCGGCAGGACAAGTCATGGGTGTCGCGTCCAATGGTACAAGTATAGAATGGAAAACGATTGTTGACACGATTGTTTTTTGTAAATTCAATATGTCAAATAATACCATTGTTTGTGATTGTAGTATAAGTGCAATAATTACAGCTTGCAATAGTGGTTATACTGTTGTTGGTTTATTGGAGGATAATCTAAAATATACTACTTTTCTTTTACGATGTGTGGATTCGTCAAACGGTATGGTTTTTTTTGATACACTTCAATTATCAGGTGGTAGTCTTTTTTATTATTCTCTTGTTGGAGTTACTGGTAACGTGGACGGTTGGGATTTGTCTTTTTTTGCTGAGGAAGGCGCTCAAAGAAACGTTCAATCCGATTGGAATCAGTCAGATAACACAAAAGATGACTATATCAAAAACAAGCCTACCATTCCAGCCGCTGTAAGTGGTGTGAATGATGGAACAAACTGGACTTCAATAACAATTGGTAATGTTACAAAGTCTATTCCATCAGGAGGTGGCGGCGGACTCTCCAATTATGACTTGTCTTTTTCTACTCTTTCAAACAACACAACCAGCATTACATTTGAGGCCAATCAGCAATGCTATAAAAGAATGACAATGACAGCTGGCGCTACGCTAAACCTTGCTGTGCTTAACAAAGGCTGTAATTATCTGCGCATATACAATTCCTCCGCTTCTGATATTACAATTGCTATTGGCACAGTCACTTATAATGGTACGGCAGTAACTACCAAATGGGGACCGGATGACGCAATAACAGTCAAGGCGGGAAAAGGTGTCGAAATAGGTGTGGCGGCAGATGCGACTGAAGCGGATATAACCGTAAGTGGAACATTGAAAACATTATAACCATGACTTACTATTACTATTTTGTAAAAGGAATCAGGACAAGGATAGAGAGATTCATCACGCCGATGCGCGGCAGTCTGTTTGTGGAACTGACACCCGAACAGCGTGAGTTTTACATTGCCAATCCGTCAGCGACAGCGCAGGAAGTTGAAAACTGCCAACTCACACCACCATATACACCACCTGAAGAGGATGTGCAAGAGCATATTGAACATAAAGTAAAGGATTTGAGAGCGGCTTGCTTGGCAACAATAGCAGTTGGTATTCCTGAGTACGCAATGGCAAATGCGGTGCTCGCAGGATCATCGGTATTATATAGTGGTGATAAGTTTTACACTACTCTTGAGGCAAAGGCCGTAATGAAACAATTTATGGATGAGTCAGCGCACGCTATGAATATTTTTAAGGCATACAAAGCGAAAATGGAAATGGCTGTGACTAATGCTGCTGTTGATGAATTATACGATGAGGCAATTGGAAAGTTATGAGAAAGGAACATAATATAATATTCGCTGAACCAACACTTCTACTTGATATGCCATTGGCTCAAGGAGATTTGACAGACCACATAAGCGGTGGAAGTGTTGCTAATAACGGCAAGTGTGCCTGGAACACAAGTGTAGGAGCGTACCAGTTCACACAATCAGGTTATGGACTTAGTAATGTCCCTTATGTTACGGGCTTGAGTCTTCCTTTTAATGCGCAATATGTAGCCAAGTTTGGTAGGAGTTTTGACATATACCCTATAAGTTCTGGTGATGGTACTATTATTATTTTAGGGCATAACGCGGCTCATCAGAACGGCAAATTTTATTCTTTTTCCGTTTCTTTCAACGTAAACACATCAAGTAATCCTATGTTTTTATCCAAAAACACATGGCATAATATTTCAATGTATAGGGATGATGTTAATTCGGAGGTTATAGTAAGTGTGGATGGAGTAGAAAAAAGCGGTAGTGGTAATTTTAACCCTATGAATCCATCTTCTGCTGTAGGTGCGGTGTCTCCATCAACCATGCTAATATCTTGTGGTATGTATAGTCAGAATTCAAGGGCTTCATTTTGTCTTAAAAATCTAAAATATTGGAGTTTATAGCTATGATAAGAGAGCATAATTTAATAGAAGCAGAAGTTGAGCCTACATTGTGGTGCAAGTTTGACGGAAATCTTAATGATGACTCTCCAAATCATTACACTCCTTTTTTGCTCAACAATAGTCAGCTGTCTTATTATAACAATCAAGCAATAATTGGTGCTGCAAACAAATGTGTTGGATACACTATGGATAAGTTCTCAAGTGGAGACTTTTCTTATTGGTCAAGAATATACAGGACAAGCAATGTGGCAACTGCATTTTTGTTTACATCGGAAGGATATATGGTTAACGGTGATTATCCTACTGTTAATTGTATGTTTGACAATAATGGAAGTTTATCATTAATGACAAGACTTGAATCAAGAGGGGCAAACTATTTTGTATGGAATATGTTAACTGTTCCTCTGAACGAATGGCATGATGTACTTCTTGTTAGAAAGAACGGGATTGTAAATGCCTACCTTGACGGTGTTTTGCAGATATCTCAAGAGTTTTCTTATGGCATATTCACTGAAAATCAAATGTGGCTAAATATAGGTAATTCACGTTCATATCAATATGGAAACAGATATTTTAGAGGTTACATTGAAGAAGTGAAATATTGGCACAATACAGCAATATTATAAAAATCAGTTAGTTATGAAGCGTGAACATACAATACAAATTGATAGATTGACTAAGTTTCTACAGCAACACAACTGCATATTCTACTCTCCATTGTCACAAGATGATACTACTGATTGGATTAGTGGAAATGCGATGGTAAAACGCTTGAATGATTCTGCTGTTTGGGATAGTACCAATAATATGTGGAAGTTCCAATATGTAAGCGGACAGTCTTATAATGCCAATGAATATTACGTCAAATGGGATTTGAATAATACTATTGTCCAATCGCAAATGAATCTTACAGCTATTGCACAAACTTATAGTGATACAACAACTGACTGCTTTTATGATTTTTTACCAACCCGTATTGGTCTCTCACTGGCTACATATTCAACGACAACAGGTAATGAATCAGAATCAGTGCAAGTTTTTGCCACTGTAAACAATATAAGCAGGCAAAAGGTTTATGTTGATGGTGTTATGACATTGGATTACAATTACAACATGCCATACAATTTCTTCAATGGGGAGACAGGTTTTAGAATCGGTTGTCCTATAAACAGTAGCAGGGCAACAACTTTCTGTATGAGAAATTTTGCGTTGTTTGCAGACGCTCTTTCTTTGGATGAAATAAGCGAATACTTTAATATTGTAAAGGCATGAAACGGGTGCATAACACAACTGAATCATATATAGATTATTTAAAGTCCTTAGGTTGTGTCTTCTATGTGCCTCTGACACAAGACAATAATGACATCATAAAGGATATACAGCCATCACAATCAATTGGAGACGTTTCGATTCATAGCGACAGTGGCCTTTATTTGAATGGTAACTCGTCATTGATGTATGATGCAAGTGCTTTTTCTTGGATGGGGTACAGCCAATCTTTTACAGTGCTGTGTGATTTCAATATAACAGCATTGCCATCGGATTATTACAAGTTCTTTATTTGGGGTATAGGCACATCACCTGTTGAAAAGAGCTTGTCTTATGCAAGAAGCGGTAATACTTTGTACTGTTCAATTTGCGACGGAAGATGGAACAATGTTTTGGGATCAGCATGCACATTGAATACACAATACAATAAAATGGGTCTGGTTTATGATTCAACAAACCATAGGTTTTCAATAATCCAGAATGGTGTCATTTCGGGTTCTCAGGGGGTCAATAACAATTTACAAAACAATCAGTCATTGTACATTGGCTCGAATTATCTACGTGCCTCGTTTGTTAGAGGTAATATAAGAAATTTTATGGTTTTCGACAGAGCGTTGACACAAGAACTAATCAATGGATTATGAAAAGACAATGTGAATTGCTGAAACATGACGATTGGAAACTGGTAATTGATATGCCACTGGATAACAGTATTGTCAATCAGACTGGATTTTATGTGCAAAGTGGAAATCCTTCTTCATGGGTTGATGACCCTTCTGATAGCTCAAGAAAAGTGGCATGTTTTAATACAAAAGGGCCTGTCGTTTATCCTGATGCAAATTATGAGTTGAAGCAAAGTGTTTATGCTAATAAATTCAGGATGAGCATTGATTTTTGGAAGATTAATTACACGTCTGGAAATCACCCTAATTTAATTGACAGTTGCTATGGCGGTGGTTGGCAGACAACTGGAGGATTGGGTATTCAAAGTCAATGCACCTCTCGCTCAATATGGCATTTTGGTATAAGTGACCGCTTTACGGATACAAAGCTTGAAGTGTCCAAGACTTTAATTCCGATTCAAAAATGGTTCAGGTATTTTTTGCAATACTATAATGATTTTATGGATATTGTTTTAACCGACCTACAAACTGGTAATATCGTTGCTGAAAAACATACTGCCATAACAACGGTTACGACTCTTGATTCATCAGACAAATGTAAATTGCGTCTTGGTGCTAACAATCAGTGGAGTGATGACAGAACAAGTTACGCATATTTGAGGAATTTCAAGCTTTGGCTGCACTAATATTAATTGAATATGGATAATAAAATTCATGCAAAATTGAAAAGAGAAGAGAATATAAACAAGAAGGAAACTAAGGTTTGTTATTTCTATGCGCCATTGACGAAGGATTTGACGCCAGAAAAAGCACATGATTCGGACTTTACTGTATATAAGTCAACTATCGGTTCGGTTTCATCTGACGGGGTGTATTTGTCTGCTGCGGCACATGGCGTCATGTGGAATTGTAGTGTGCCCGTGAATACAAGCCTCACATTTGGCTGTTGGGTAAAAAGGACAGGTGGTAGCGGCATTAATTACAGTTTTGGAGCAGGAACAAAAAACAATGCCCGATATTATGGTGCACAATTATCACAATATTCAAATACATGGTTGATTACAGAGTATCTTTATTTATGCACTGTCAACGGTAATTACATGCCAGTTACAAATACCTGGACATACATTAATTGGACAATCGTTTACAACGGTAACAATAACTATACCTTCAAGTTCTATAAGAACGGTGTATTAGTTGAAACAAGAAATGTCACTAACGCTCAATGGTTAGGAATGGCCAACTGTTATTTTGCCATCTCTCATTTCACAAACTCAATGTTTGGTTACTATAAACATTTCTCATGTTACGAGGAATTGACCGATGCTGAAGTTGCACAATTATATCAGAATGGAGGAGTGGCAGTATGAAACGTGAACACAAAGATGTAGTCGTTGTACCTCAAATACAGTATCTTCTTAAAATAGAAGATTCTTTGGTTGATAAGTCTGATTCGCATAGAGTCATAACCAACCATTCTGCTGTTGCTACAGATGGTTATATTGAGGTGACAACTGCAAAAACGTTTGATGTCCCTTATTCCATCGATATTTGCAAGTGGAATCAAGATGGCTACACATTGGAGATGGATTGCTTTCAGATTAATAGTATGACTGGTAATGCCAATGGCGGAGGTCATGGTACATTTGTGTGCCAAGGAAACAATCCTGGTGGCATTGACTATTGGTCATTTGGATTGAGAGCACAAAAGCTTACATTTTATTACTATAGTGGTGCACAAAGAGGTACGACTGGCTCTACAACTGTACCGTTAAATGAATGGCACCATATAAAATTCAGATACTATCAAGGAGTTGTTCAGACCTTTTTGGACGGAAATTTGGAAAGTACCATTAATGTTCAAGGAACACCGCAATTTTCCAGCAGTTATAGATTGGTGTTTATGGGGTATAGTGCGAGTAATCCGGGTGCAAGGATTAAGAATATACGAATATACATGTCATGAAAAAGCAACATCATAAGAAAGAAGAGAGTGTTGTTATAACACCAGTATTTTGGTCGCCACTCACAAGTGATTTAAAAGATCGTATCAACAATCTTTCACCAAATGTGACTGGCTCGATGGGTACATTCGATGCCGACAAAGGATTGTACTTCAACGGCTCAAGTGGATTGGTGTTTCCGAATTTTTCATTTCCTGGAAGTTCTGCACAATCTCTGGTTCTTCTTTTGGATTACATGAGAACATCATCTTCGGGTCATGATACCATGGTTGACATCAGGCCCTCAAACAATGCATACAACTTGGGTTGGTTATACAATGGAAATAACAGAAAAATATGTGCTATGTGGCCAACATCGAACAGTCTTTTTTCAGGTGATGGTTCTGGTATGTCTCTTAATGTCCAATATAAGAATAGTGGAATTTATTATAATGCGTCTAACAGAACATTAAGCAAAATAATAATCGGCCAAATCGTACTTACTCAATCCGTCAGCACATATCCGGTTGTTTCAGGATTGAATTTTAGGATAGGAATGACTCATTACGGAGGTGATAAATTCTATGGCTGGCTTAGAAATGTCAGGTTGTATATTGGAGAATTCAATCAAAACATGTTGTTATGAAACGAGAACAAGATAATATTAGCGAAAATGTTATGCCAGACCTATGGCTGCCGCTGTTGTCTGATACCAAGGATATGATAACTGGTAATTCAGCAATATTGTCAGGTGCCATATCTTTTGGTGACAAAGGTGCTTATTTCAGTAACAGTGCGTATCTCAAATTTAATTCCGGAACGCACAATGTATTGCCACCATCTCTCAGTCAATCGATGACTTTCCTGTGCGATTTTTACAATACATCGTCGTCGGGTCATAATGCGATATTGGTATTCCAAAAAAGCACCTCGGCAAGATTTGTATCGCTGGTATATAATAATCGTCGTTTTGCCGCTGAGAAGATTGGAAGTGGTAACGTTGTGGCCCAATGGACAACAAGTATTAGCCTTAACACTCAATATAACAATTGCGGGTTTTCTTGGGATGCGGATGAACGCAAATTGTCAGTAATAGTTAATGGGGAAATCAAGTCATCTGCCAATGTCTCGTCACTGCCAGATTACAGCAATCCTCAGATATTGATAGGATGGGCTGACGCATCAGCTAACTATTTCAAAGGATGGTTAAGGAATGTGAGAATATACAATCGGAAATTCAATATTAATATGTTAATGTAGGATATGAAGAGACAACAAGAAAAAAAAATACAAACAGGTACAGATAGTCATACATTACTGCTTTTGACTGGAGATGATTTTGTTGACCATTCCATATACAGCCATACAGTCACCAATAGTGGTGTCACTTTGAGTGGAGAAGTAAGCAGGTTTGGTTCATCTTATCGTTTTGGAGGGTCGGCAAAAATAAATGTTGACATCGGAGATAAAAGAATAACAAACGGTGTGTTTACACTCGAAATGTGGATTAAATTGAATGATGTTGTAAAGAGTTATAAATGCGTTGCGGATTTCTGTAACCACTCAACAATGTATTTTGATGCGTCTGATAATCGAGATGGGACGCTTGTTTTAATGAATGGTGCCGCATCATGGCAAGCATACGGATCTGCGATGTATAACGGTTCAGTAGTGCTTAGTACTGATTGGAATCATGTCGCAATAGTAGGTAATGACAGTGGACACAACTGGTTGTATCTGAATGGAACGAAACTCACAAGTGGAAATTACTCGTCGAGCACCAATGTCATGAGCATGGCAAACGGGAAAATCCAGTTCGGCAATATAGCACTGAATATGTCAAGATATTTCAAAGGTTATATGGAAGAAATACGCCTGTCAAACATTGTACGATATACTGATAATTTTATACCACAAAGTTTAAGATAATATGGAAACGATAAATATTCTAACAGATAAATGTAAAATCATTGTATTTCTGTCGGCAATGCTGTTGAACGCATTAGTATTCTCATACTCTTATTTTGTAACGCATAAAAGTGAGTGTGAAACTAAAACAATGCAGTATGAGTTTGCAATTAAAACAATACCTGCCGTTGAAGTTCTACAGTGGTCTTCGGATACAAGCTGGGTAAGTAATTGGTAACTTAAAAAATCAAGAATCATGAACAGAATCAAATTGTTTTTCAAAGCTTGGCTCACCAGAGAAAATATGGTGAAATCTTTAGTTTATTATGCTATCACGCTGACATTTGGTCTTTATGTGCACTCGTTAATCGCTATGCTTGTTGCTTTTTTACTATCCGTTGGTATTGAGGCTGTGCGTGGAATGAAATCTGTTGAGTGCAAGTTTAGCTGGGTAAATGTGGTGCTCGCTTTAGTCGGCATAGTGTTAGCAATGGTGATGATGTTTTTAAAATTTTAACAACAATGGCAGATGTGAGGAAGCTTGCGCCGATAATACTTAAATGGGAGGCTGGCGCTCTCCCATATAATACCGTCAAAATAGATGGTGTAACCGTACAAAAGCAAATATCACTTGAGGAACAATGGTGTAAGGCTGTGAAGAAAGGTTTTAGTGACCACCCTAATGACACTGGTGGTGCTACTATGTGTGGTATCACTATTAAGACATACCAGTCCTATTGCAATAAGAAGGGAAAGCGGACACCTACAGTTGAAGACCTGAAAGGCATAACGCTATGCGAGTGGATGGACATTTTGAAGATGCTGTACTGGGACAGAATGAAGGCTGACAATATCATTAATCAGTCTATCGCTAACCTTTGTGTTGACAACGTTTGGGGCAGTGGTGCGGGATACATCAAGAATATCCAGAGGGTGTTGGGAGTTACTGCGGATGGTATTGTTGGTAACCAGACACTTTCCGCTATAAATGGTCATCCCGATAAGCGTGACTTGTTTGGAAGACTGTGGGAGAAGCGCAGGTTATACTACCTCAATCTTACGGTTTCGAGGCCCGCCAACAATGTCTTTCTTAAAGGGTGGATGAACAGGTTGTATGACTATAAGTATTCAGAATAGGAGGTGGTTATGGAAGACTGGAAGTTGAAATTATTAGAAATTGTGTTAAGCGCGACAGTCATTGGTTTTATCTTCAAGGCTATAGACCTTATCAGATACAAGAAACAGGATAAAAAGCTTAAAAAAGATGAAGTTGACAAGGCGGAAGTGGAAACAGACAGAAAGCAAATAGACCTTGGCGATTTGTTCCTTGAGAAATCTCAAAAATGGAGCGAAATCATAGAGTCTAACTCAATGAAGATGATGAAGATTATGGAGAAGATGGATCAGGATAAGGTGGAAAGGGATAAGGATTGGACAGAGCTAAAGAAAGACATGGAATATGTCAAAACTGAAATCGGGAATTTGGTTGAATACAATAATGGTGGTTATCAGGATTTTTTAAAGAATAAATATGGGCGTAAAAAAACGACACCAATGCCGAAGCGCAGAGGTTATGAGAGAAAAGACGTGCGAGACGTGCAGACACTCGGCACCAATAACTGACAGATGGATAGGGTATGACGGGAAGCCTACCATGTGCAAATGCGACTTCTCGAAATTCTCAATGCTGTATTTCAAACCGTGTGAGAACGGAGGTTGGGAGGCGAGATGATGGAAAAAAAGAGAATATTCATTGCAGGTGCTTTTAATGTGTCTGATTATGATGATACGTGTAGGCGATTCAATGATATTGATGAGATGATAATGATGCGTGGCGACGTTCCTGTCAATCCTGTGTGGTTCTGCGATCCTTCGGGTAGTTTTGAGGGGAACATGAGAATTTGTCTAAAGCATTTGGTTGATTGCGATGGGATATACATGCTTAAGGGATGGGAAAAATGCAGAATGGCAAAGATGGCGCACTTTGTCGCATTGAAACTTAAATTAAAAATAGAACTTGAGAAATGAAAGGGATGTTAATTAAACTGCTGCTGCTCGTTGTGATGGTGGCAGCTATCGTGGCGCTTATTTTGGTAACGGTATGGCAGTCAAAGGAGATTGCGAGGCTTCGAGAAAATTTCATAACAGAAGTTAATGGTGAGCGTGATGTCCAGCAGACAATAACAAAAGACGAACTTAAAAAATTGTTCTCGGAGGAAGTTGAGAAGTTGAAAGAATACGGAATAAAACCGAGACAGGTAGAGAATGTGATAAATGTTGAATATCATTACATAGACACTTTGCGTTATCGTGACACACTTGTATGGGTTTATGACACTTCAAAAAAAAGCATTTGCACACCGTTCTCGGTCAGTGCTGAGTGCTACACAATTGACGGTGAGATAGTCGGAGACACACTTGAAATCACACGTCACACGTCAAATGACGAGATACTGGTGTCGCTTTACAAGGAGAAAAGAAAGTGCATATTCTCAAAGCGAAGGGTCAAAGCTATTGCGATAAGTGCATGCAAGGGTGACACACTGTCTGTAATCAGGAATTTGAAGATAGGAAGATGAGACATATAGAAGAGAATATACAGATGGCTTGCGTAAAGTGGTTTGAATACCAATACCCGCAGTACTCAAGGTTGTTGCACCATTCTCCAAATGGAGGGTTCCGTAACAGCAGGGAAGCCGGTCGGTTCAAGGCGATGGGTACAAGGGCCGGGTTCGCCGACCTCGTCCTGCTGCTTCCTCGCCATGGCTTCCATGCGCTGTTCATTGAGATGAAAACAGCGAAAGGAACGCAGTCGGAATCGCAAAAAACATTCCAGAAATCTGTGACGGAAGCAGGGTATGATTACAGGATTTGTCGTGGGTTTGAGGAATTCACTGCAATAATTGCCGAGTATCTGTTGTGATTTGTTATCAAAAGTTTTGTATATTTGCACGAAATTTGACTCAAGGCTCTCGGCGAACCGTACTATGTTGTTTTGTGAATGCGCTTTGTGTGTTCACAAAGTAAAGGAGAGGACAAAACCTCTCCTTTTTCATTGTGGAAACCCGCTATGAGAAACAAATGGCGGTAAACAACACAGTTATGGAAACAGCATGTAATACCAAGTGCGGATTTTCATGTGGCAAATGTAGTGAAAAATGCCAATATTTCAAGTTTAAATTTGATTTTATATAACTATATTTATATAAAACACATTATATAAATACATTACATTTTTGATAAAATTCTAAATAATGTATTTTATATTGATTTTTTCGTTATATTTGTAGTGAAAAATCAACAATATAAATATATGTATAAGAGTGAGTTTTACAGGCAGGCAGAAAAAGCCAGGAAACAAGCCAGGAATATTGTGCTGATGTCATTGGCACTGATATTGTTTTTTACTGTTGTCGTTTTAATTGTAAGTTGATATGAAAAGTGTGGATTACAGACGTTTGGTTATTGAGATATTCGTGTTCTCTCAGATAACACGTGATTTGATGGTTGAGTTCGGTAACCTTCCTGTTGTAAAGGAGCGTTTCAGATATGAGACAAGCAATGTAAACGAAAGGCTTGAGCGTATGCGAAAGCGTTTGCGCAGGGTTCTCCCACGTGAGACATTCGATGAGTTTGAGGGTATGATATGCGATATTGTTGACTCGTGCGAAAAAAACGTTAGGAAGGTACGTCTTGACTTACGCACGGAAATGGTCAACAAGGTACGCTGGAACCAAGTGGAGGCAGCCATACTCATAGGAATGATTGGAGGTTTTATTGACGTTGTAAACCAAATAAGCAAATGTCTTTCTGGTAAGGAGGACTCGGATTGTGTTGAGACTCTTCGTTATTTGAGGTACATAGATACCCACATCGGTTTTGAGGCTATGAATGCGGGTGTGGAGCCGGATTACGAGAAATGCAAGGACTCAATGATAAAGATGTATGACAGTATAGGAGCCGAGGTGTCCGCATGGCTGGCCGCTTGATAATCCAAAAATTTCGTCATTGAAGTTTCTACACAGCGTGTTTGTCTTTCAGAACTGTAAAAATCATATTTATTCCCTGTTTATTCCCTCTATAAAAAGAAAAAGGCTGCAATTTGTTTGCAACCTTTTGTGTTTCAGGGTGGTCCCACTCGGGCTCGAACCAAGGACCCGCTGATTATGAGTCAGCTGCTCTAACCAACTGAGCTATGGGACCTGCTTTTGAAAAGCGGATGCAAAAATACAAAAATTTTCAATACCTCCAACATCCTTGTCGGGAAATGTTTTTTTCTTGTTTCATGGCTTTTTTTTGTTGAATATCTGCAAAAAAATCTTATTTTTGCATCACCGTACAGGAGTGTTTTGTGTGGACGGATATGGCTATTTGCATGATAATTATGCACATTCAATATAAGTCAATATGACCTTATTCACTTTCTTGAAACTTTTAGGCTGCCTGGCTCTGCTGATGTTTGGTATGAAGATGATGAGCGAGGCACTGCAAAAGCTGACTGGTGGCGGCTTGCGTAAGGTGCTCGGCACCATGACCACCAATCGTGTAACAGGTATTTTTACGGGAGCCCTCGTAACCACTGCTGTGCAGTCATCCACTGCCACCACTGTGATGACGGTAAGCTTTGTCAATGCGGGACTGCTAACCTTAAGCCAGGCCATTTCGGTCATCATGGGTGCTAATATCGGTACTACTGTGACCGCATGGATTATTGCCCTATTTGGCTTCAGTATTCCCATGTCCGCTTTGGTTTTTCCTTTGTTTGCTCTGGGTTTGGCCATGTCGTATATGAAAAGCACTGGTGCCAAATCGTTCGGTGAGTTCATCTTCGGCTTTTCCTTCCTGTTCTTGGGTATCGCCACCTTACGAGAGAATGCCATTGCCATGGACTTGCCGCATAATGAGTTTGTGATGAGCTTCTTTACTTCAACGGCAAAATTAGGTTTTCTTTCCTACCTTATTTTCATGTTGATTGGTGGTGTACTGACAGTTTGTGTGCAGTCGTCCGTGGCTATCATGGCTATTACCATGATCCTCTGCTCTACGGGTGTGGCCGATATTTATCAGGGCATAGCTTTGGTGCTTGGCGAAAATATAGGTACGACTGTTACCTCCAACATTGTGGCGTTGAAAGCCAGTCCGTCTGCCCGTCGTGCTGCCCTCTCGCACCTGACTTTCAACATGTTTGGTGTATGCTGGGTGCTGCTGGTCTTCCGTCCGTTCATCTCTTTGGTCTGTTCCATAGTGGGCTATGATACCAAAGCGGATGTGTCGCAAGATCCGAATGCCGCAGAGCGTATCAATTATGCCTTGTGTGCTTTCCATACCGCTTTCAATGTGTGTAATGTGCTGATATTGGTGTGGTTTATTCCTCTTCTTGAGAAATTTGTCTGTAAGGTTATCAAAGGCGGTGAAGAAGACGAGGATATGCGCCTGCGCTTCATCTCGGGTGGTCTGCTTTCCACCGCCGAGCTGTCATTGCTCGAAGCCCGTAAGGAAATCAACCATTTTGCCATGCGTGCCCACCGTATGTTTGGCTTCGTGCCCGAATTGCTGAAACTGGAAAATGGCGACGAGTTCTCCAAATTGTTTGCCCGTATAGAGAAATATGAAGGTATTAGCGACAATATGGAGGTGGAAATCGCCAATTACCTGAACCGTGTGGCGGAAGGGAAGTTGAGTGGTGAAAGTAAGATGCAGATTCGCTGTATGTTGCGTGAGATCTCTGAAATAGAAAGTATTTGTGATAGCTGCTACAATATGAGCCGTGTCATCAATAGGAAGTTCAAAGCTAAAGAGCGTTTCACCGAAGATCAGTTAGGTCATATCCGCCATATGTGGGGACTTTGTGATCAGGCTTTGACCCAAATGGAGAAGATTTTAGCCGATTCAGATAATCTGGTGGATCCACACGAGTCCTTGAATATTGAGAATGAAATTAATATTTATCGTACCCAGCTGAAAGAGAATAATGTGGTGGATATCAACGAAAAGAAATACGATTATCAGACGGGTGTGAACTACATGGACATTATCGGCGATAGCGAGAAATTAGGCGACTATGCCATCAATGTGGTTGAAGCACATACGCAAGTGAAACTCACCACTTAACAGTTGATAATTTATAATTGATAATTGACAATTGACAATTATTCAAATTTACGCTATTCATTGTTCACTATTCATTATTAATTATTAATTGTAAATTGTAAATTGTAAACTGTCATGTCGCAGCATAAATCAGACTATATTGAGGTAATCCGTGCTACGGAGAACAATCTGAAAGAGGTATCCCTTAGGATTCCCAAGGGGGTGATTACTGTTTTTACGGGTGTGTCTGGTTCTGGCAAATCCTCGTTGTGCCTCGATACCATTGCTGCCGAAAGTCGCCGTGAGCTGAATGAGACCTTCCCGTCATTTGTGCAGCAATACCTGCCGAAATATGGTCGCCCGAAGGTTGAGCGTATCAACAATATGCCGGTGACTATTGTCATTGACCAGAAAAAGCCGGCACCGAATAGCCGTTCCACTGTGGGCACTTATACCGATATCCAACCCTTGCTGCGATTGCTTTTTTCGCGTGTGGGTAAGCCTTTTGTGGGCTATTCCGATACATTCTCTTTCAACCATCCCGCTGGCAGTTGTCCTCGTTGTGCAGGACTGGGAGAAATCCGCGAGCTGGACATCCACAAGTTAGTGGATTTTGACAAATCGCTGAATGACGAGGATACCATTCATTATATTGCCTTCGGCAAAGGTGGTTGGCGCTGGATTCGCTACGCCCATAGCGGTTTGTTTGACCTGGACAAGAAAATCAAAGATTATTCGCCGGAAGAATTGGACTTGTTCTTGAATTCACCGCAGATTAAACTGAAGAATCCGCCTTCCAACTGGCCTAAAACTGCCAAATATGAAGGCTTGATACCTCGCATGTATCGCAGCATTATCAATTCGGAAGAAGGTTTGTTGCACGCTGCCGTGTTGAATCCAATGCTGACGATGGGCACTTGTCCGGACTGCAAGGGTACACGTCTGAATGAGAAAATACGCTCCTGCCGCATCAATGGCAAGAATATTGCCGAAGTGGGGGATATGCCCATCTCGGAATTGTCGAATTTTATTAATGCCATTGACGATCCCTTGGCGGTGGACATTAAGCGTGAATTGTTGAGACGTGTGCAGGCACTCAATGACATCGGCTTGGGCTATATCTCTTTGAGTCGTGGCACGGGCACTTTGTCGGGAGGCGAAGCCCAGCGCATCAAGATTGCCAAATACATTAACTCGGCACTGACCGACATGGTCTATGTGCTGGATGAACCCAGTGTGGGTCTGCATCCGCAGGATATTACCCGTTTGAAGAATTCTTTGCGTCATTTGCGTGATCATGGTAATACGGTGCTTATAGTGGAGCATCACCGTGAGATTATCGCTATGGCTGACCATGTGGTGGATATGGGACCGATGGCAGGCAGTCATGGTGGGGAAATTATGTTCGAGGGCTCGTATGATGCTTTGATTCAGTCTGATACCATTACGGGTAGAATGTTGCGCTATAAATCGGCTATGAAAACCAATCCCCGACAGCCGAATGGGTGGTTTCCGGTGCGTCATGCCGATTTGCACAACCTGAAAGACTTGTCGGTGGATATTCCGCAAGGCGTTATGACCGTTGTCGCGGGTGTCGCGGGTTCAGGCAAAAGCTCACTGATGGAATTCTTCCAAAACCATTGTGACCGTGAGACTATTTTTATTGGTCAGAAAAATATTGGTATCAACCTGCGTTCTACGCCTGCTACCTATTTGGATATATCAGATCCGATTCGTAAGCTTTTTGCACAGGCCAACAAGGTGAATATGCAGCTGTTTTCGTTCAATTCCAAAGGTGCTTGTCCCGCTTGTGGTGGCAAGGGCGTGATTGTGTCCGATATGGCCTTTATGGAATCCATTGAGACAGTTTGTGAGCTGTGCAATGGCAGCCGCTATGCCGAGGAAGTGCTTCAGTATAAGTACAAAGGAAAGAATATTGCCGAGGTGATGGATTTTTCGGTGGAAGAGGCGGTGGAGTTCTTCGAGGGACAGCCCTTCCATCCTCAGCTGAAGGCCTTGCAGAAGGTGGGCTTGGGATATTTGCATCTTAACCAGACGATGACCACGTTGAGTGGGGGAGAGCTGCAACGTATTAAGCTGGCCGACCAGTTGCATCGCAAAGGTGAGGTGTTCATTATCGACGAGCCGACCGATGGCTTGCACTTGGATGATGTGCACCGTTTGCTGAAGCTTTTCCACGAGATGACTGATGCTGGTAATACTTTAATATTGATTGAGCACAGTCTCGATGTGATGAAAGAGGCTGATTATATCATTGAGCTGGGTCCAGGTGGTGGCGATAAAGGCGGTGAGTTGCTTTTTGCTGGTTTTCCTGCCGACATCCTCTCCGCACCCCATTCTGTCACTGCCCCATATTTACGGGAAAGCCTTCCGGAGTAATCAGGTTACAGGTAGCAGTTTGCGGTGGAACCGCAACCGCCGCATAGGATAGCAGGGTAGTAGGTAGCAGGTAGCAGGTAGTAGGTAGTAGTATGCGGTGGAACCACAGTCGCCGCATAGGATAACAGGGTAGCAGGTAGTAGGTAGTAGGTAGTAGGTAGTAGGTAGCAGGTAGCAGTTTGCGGTGGAACCGCAACCGCCGCATAGGATAGCAGGGCACAGGTAGTAGGTAGCAAGTAGCAGTTTGCGGTGGAACCGCAGTCGCCGCATAGGATAGCAGGTGTCAGTTATTTTTGTATTTTTGCAAAAAATATACCGCCATGAATACCAAAGATACCATTTGTTCCATTTCCACGCCCCAGGGCATTGGCGCTATCGCCATCGTGAGAATGTCCGGTTCCCAATCGTATGCCATTGCACAACAATTGTTTAAATTCGATTTCACTAGTTTGCATCCGTATGAAGCAAAGTATGCGGAATTATTGGATGGTAATCAACTTGTGGACCAGGTAATGGTGCTAAAATATGCAGCTCCGCATTCCTATACGGGTGAGGATATGGTGGAAATATCTTGTCATGGCTCCACCTATATCCAGCAAAAAATTCTGGAATTGTTGCTGGAGCATGGCTGCCGTATGGCCAATCCTGGCGAATATACCATGCGGGCATTTATGAATGGCAAGATGGATTTGCCTCAGGCGGAGGCTGTCGGCGATCTGATTGAGTCTCAATCCGAAGCCTCTCATCATCTGGCAGTGAACCAGTTGAAAGGCTTGTTCTCGGCTAAAATCAAGGAGTTGCGCACGCAGTTTGTGGAATTCGCTTCTCTGTTGGAACTGGAATTGGATTTCAGCGAGGAAAATGTGGAGTTTGCCAATCGTGAACGTCTTTCGGCCTTATTGTCAGCTTTGAAAAATGAGGTTAATAGTTTGATTGACAGTTTCAAAGCAGGTAATGCTATCAAGAGCGGTATTCCGGTGGTGATTATCGGTAAACCCAATGTAGGCAAGTCAACCTTGCTGAATACGCTCTTGCAGGATGAACGTGCGATAGTTTCCCACATTCCTGGCACCACTCGCGATACTATTGAAGATGTGCTGAATATCGGTGGGGTTACTTTCCGTTTTATTGATACAGCAGGCATTAGAAATTCTGATGATGAGATTGAAAATTATGGCATTGAAAGAACCTATCAGGCTGTGGCCAAGGCAGATGTGATACTCTATATGGTGGATGCCGCTAACACTTCAGTGGATGAAATTCAGGAGGAAATCAATTTCCTGAAAGAAGAGGTGGATATGTCGGATAAGAAGATGATTATAATAGCGAATAAAATTGATAGCCTGACCGAAATGCCGCGTCAAATCAGAAAACTAAAGGATTATGACCATGTCTATATCTCCGCAAAAAGAAAGGTGAATATCGAGGCAGTGACGGACTTGCTGCTGGCATGGGCATCGCAGCACAAAAAAACGGATTATGCCATGTTGACCAATGTGCGCCATTATGATATTTTCTTGAAAATCAGAACTTCCATAGAAAATATTGAAAAAGGCTTGGCGGATGCTGTGCCCACGGACTTGGTGGCTATTGATGTGCGTGAAGCTCTGCATTATTTGGGTATGGTGACGGGCGAAATCGCTACCGACGACATCCTCAACACCATCTTCGGCCATTTTTGTATCGGAAAATAGACGAAACCAATTAATAGTTAACAATTAATAATTAATAGTTAATACTCGATATCTATTATTGTCACATAAACTTTAACTGTCAACTATCAATTGTCAACTGTCAACTATCAACTTAATTCCCTGTTCTAATGAAAATCTCTTTATTTGATGACATGTCCCTGTGTACAGAAGCAGAGGTGCAGCGCTTGCTTCCTTTGGTGAGTGAGCAGCGGCGTGAGCAGGCTCTGCGTTTCAGGCATTTGTTTGGACAGTTCGCCTGTTTGAAATCCTACGAGATGCTCAAACAATGTGTTGAGGAAGTCATTTCAGATGTTTCAGAAGAACTGGAATATAGACAACGCTTGCAACAATGGAATGGCTCGTTTGTGTATAATGAGCATGGAAAACCGATGTTGCAGGATGCGAAGTCTGGTGAAGCTATAGCAGGTGTTGACTTCAGTATTAGTCATTGCAAAGAGGGAATTGTCGTTGTTTTGGCGTCCCAGCCTGTCGGGGTGGATATTGAGTCCTATCGCCATGCGGAGGATTCTTTGCTAAAGAAAACCATGAGTGATAAGGAAATCATGATGATAAAAGCCTCTTATAATCCGGCACGGGAATTTACTTGTTTCTGGACCGCAAAAGAGGCCTTATTGAAATTGAAGGGTACGGGGATTGTTGATGAGCTACCTCAAGTTTTGTCAGGTTTACACCAAGCACCATACACCATCAAAGTGCATGATGGTGTCGATAAAGGCTATGTCTATACGGTAATTTCCCAGCAATTGTAAATTTCCTTCAGAGCCCTTTGTGATTTATTGTTAATAATATTTGCTTTATTATTCAAAATATTAATAATCAATTAAATTAAAAATTGATTATTATGTTATTTGCATTTCTGTTCGCCGTACTTTTGTGGAAACAAATAAAAACAAATAGTTATGAAAAGTGATTTTGAATTAGAGAGTGCAATGTTCACGTTAAAAGCGCAAAGGGTGTTGTCTGTAGAAGAAGCTGCCAAGGTGTTTGAGGTTGAACCCGAAGAAATTACCAGTCTTGTAGAGCAGTACAAAGACAGGTTTCCACAGGGATATGCTTATAAGGTAAAGAGGGAAGAAAAGGAGGACATGGTCTTTACCGAAAAAGGAATGTATATGCTTTCTGCTTTGGTAAAATCGCCTAAGGCAAAGGAGAAATGCATAGACATGGTGGAGTCGTATAAGGTGCTGATGGATTTTGCGGATGAGATGTTCAACGCTTTGGAGCATGCAAGGAATGGTGAGTTCAAGGAAGAAGAGTTAAAATGAAAACGGGAACCCCGTAGAGTTCCCGTTTTTCTTAATCAGATATGAATCTGAAAATTAGTAGGCAATGCCTTGAGCGATCATAGCGTCAGCAACCTTGATGAAACCGGCGATGTTGGCACCCTTAACATAGTTGATGTAACCATTCTTTTCAGTACCATATTTCACGCAGTTAGCATGGATGCTGTTCATGATGCCATGCAGTTTTTCGTCAACTTCTTCGCGAGTCCATGACAGGTGCATTGCGTTCTGGCTCATTTCAAGACCTGAAGTAGCAACACCACCAGCGTTAGCAGCCTTACCAGGAGCGAAAGAAACTTTCTTCTTCTGCAGAGCTACAACAGCGTCAGCGGTGCAACCCATGTTAGAAACTTCAACAACGTATTTAACCTTGTTGGCGATCAGTTTCTTAGCATCTTCACCGTTCAGCTCGTTCTGGATAGCGCAAGTCATAGCGATTTCGCAGGGAACTTCCCATACTTTTTTGCCTTTGAAGAATTTAGCTGATTTGAATTTCTTAGCGAAGGGTTCAACAACGTTGTTACGTGTTGCGTTCAGTTCGTCCATGTAAGCGATCTTTTCGGGAGTGGTGATACCTTCCTCGTCGAGGATGTAACCATCAGGACCTGAAATAGCAACCAATTTAGCACCGAGTTCAGCCAATTTCAGAGCTGTACCCCAAGCTACGTTACCGAAACCAGAGATGATGCAGCGTTTGCCTTTCAGTTTGTCTTTCTTAGCGGCCAACATGCCTTCCAAGAAATAAACAGCACCAAAACCGGTAGCTTCAGGACGGATCAATGAGCCACCCCATTCCAAACCTTTACCAGTGAGAACGCCAACGTGTTCGCCACGGAGTCTCTTGTACTGACCGTACATGAAACCGATTTCGCGGCCACCAACGCCGATATCACCAGCGGGAACGTCAGTGTCAGCACCGATGTATTTCTGCAGTTCAGTCATGAAAGCCTGGCAGAAACGCATAACTTCACCTTCTGATTTGCCTTTGGGATCGAAATCAGAACCACCTTTACCACCGCCCATAGGCAGAGTAGTCAGTGAGTTTTTGAAAGTCTGCTCGAAAGCCAAGAATTTCATGGTGTCTTCAGTTACAGTCGGATGGAAACGGATACCACCTTTGTAGGGTCCGATAGCCATGTTGTGCTGTACACGGTAACCGCGGTTCACTTGGATTTGGCCTTTATCGTCAACCCAGGTAACTTTGAATTTCACAATTCTTTCAGGTTCCAGAATTCTTTCAACGATCTTGTACTGATCGTATTTAGGATGTTCATTCACGAAATCGCAAATGGTTTCCAAAACTTCGGTTGCAGCCTGAATGTACAGAGGTTGTCCCGGATTTTTTGCCGTTACGTCGGCTACTAATTTTTTAAGATCCATAATATAATTTTTTAATGGTTTGTGTTTGAATTTTTGCGTTGCAAAGGTAGCAATATTTTGTGAAATTTCCTACCTTTTTGGAAAATTATTTTTACGACTTAAAAATGAAATACACAGCTAAAATCAGACAGATAAAACCAATGAGATGGTTGTATGTAAATTGCTGATTCTTAAATAGTAAGATTGAAAAAATGGAGAAGACGGTCAGGGTGATGACTTCCTGGATGACCTTCAGCTGCCAGATGGTAAATGGTCCTCCGTTTTCCACAAAGCCGATTTTATTGGCAGGAACTTGAAAACAATATTCAAATAGTGCGATTCCCCAGCTGATGAGGATGATAAGTGGCAAGCCCAAGTTGCTGAACCAGCTGAAGTCTTTGAGCTTGAGATGCCCGTACCAGGCGAAAGTCATGAAAATGTTGGAAATAATCAGCAGAACAATAGTATAAACAGCTTTCATACTTTTGAAGACTTTTTACTTAATGCGAATCAGTTGTTGTTAGTGGTGGAGTGGGGGCATGAAAGTGTTTTTTATACCTCGCTTGCTCGAATATCCTTAATGTTCAACTGGATGGTTGTTTTGTTATTCCAGGTGTTCTCTTCAACGTGATAAACAATGTCGAATTTCTTATTATTGGTTATCAGGTCGAACTTCTCATACAGATTGTATCCGATTCCATCGAAGGGCGGGGTGGCTCTGTCGGGATAAAGCACACGCATTTTGATATGTTTGCCCTTGTTGCCGACCACCTTGCCGCTGCCATCCTCTACCACGCCATTGGTTTGGAACACAGGAGCCATATTGCCAGGTCCAAAAGGAGCAAAACGGTTCAGGTTGGCAACAAAGCTTGGGGTTATATCTGACAAGTCAAGAGGTAAATCGACATTGATTTCAGGGATGTAAGCATCCTCTTCCAGATTCTCGGCCACGTATTGCTCAAAACGTTCCATGAATTCTTCCAGATTCTCTTCTTTCATGGAGAGGCCAGCGGCGAATTTGTGACCGCCAAAGTCTTCCAGCAAATCGGAGCAACTGTCAATACCGTCGTAAATGTTGAATTCCTTGACGGAACGTGCGGAGCCTGTAATCAAACCGTTGGAGGAACGGGTGAGCACGATGGTAGGTTTGTAGAACTCTTCCACCAGACGAGAGGCCACAATCCCGATAATACCTTTGAACCAGTTGGGGTTGTAAATGACGATACTTTTGCGTTTCTCGTATTCGTGGCTGGTCTTGATGGTCTGGATAGCTTCTTCCGTGGCGTTGCGGTCTTTCTCTTTACGAGCCTCGTTTTGTGTGTTGATGGTGTTTCCGATGTCAGCGGACTTGTCCTCGTCTTCAACGATAAAAAGACGGACGGATTCTTTGCCGCTTTTCATTCTACCAGCCGCATTGATACGCGGTCCCACGTAAAATACCAAGTCAGAGATGGAAATGACACGGCTGAAGATGGTTTCTTCTTTCAGTGGGAAATGGATTTTAATACCCGCTTGTTCCAGGATGGATTTGATACCCATGCGCGGGAACTTGTTGATCATTTCGAGGCCGAAATGGGCTAATATTCTGTTTTCGCCAGTGATGGCCACAATGTCGGATGCGATGCTGATAGCCACCAGGTCCATACGGGAAAGCCACAACTCATCGGGCAGGTCGAAGCGTTTGCAATAGCCTTGGATCAGCTTAAAGCCGACACCACAGCCTGACAATTCCTTATAGGGATAGGGACAGTCTTTCCGTTTGGGGTCGAGCACGGCTACTGCATTGGGAAGTGCGTCACCTTCAAGGTGGTGGTCGCAGACAATCACGTCAATGCCATACTTGTTGGCGATATCCACCTTGTCGTTGGCCTTGATGCCGCAGTCCAAAGAGATGAGCAGGTTAACCCCTCTTTCATAGCAGTATTCCACGCCCTCTTCGGAAATGCCATAGCCTTCCAGATAGCGGTCGGGGATATAGAAATCTACGAATTTGGAAGCATCCGCACCGATGATTTCGCACAAAAAGGAATAAAGCAGCGCAACGGCGGAGGTCCCGTCCACGTCATAGTCGCCATAGACCATGATTTTCTCGTTGTTGATAATGGCTTGTGAAAGCCTCTCCACAGCCTTGTCCATGTCCTTCATGAGGAAGGGATCATGCAACTTGGAAATGTCAGGGTTAAAAAAATCGTTTGCCAGTTCGACACTGGTGATGCCGCGCGCAATCAGCAGCTTTGCCAAGGGTTTCTCAATAGATAGACTATGGCTTAGCTCATCCGCAAGCTTATCATCAGGGGGAGTAGCAGCTATCCATCTCTTATTCATTGTTTGTATATTTATTTTAAGATTGCAAATATACAAAAATTTTTGAATAAGAATAACTGAATTACAATTTTTTTTTAATTTTAAAAAATGAAAAGAGAATTATAATTTCATCTTCTTTTCAATCTCGTCAATGGCGAGTTTGATTTTCTTGTCAGTATCGTACAAATTGTTGATAGTTCGGCAGGCGTGCAACACCGTGGCATGGTCTTTGTTTCCGCAGTAAGCACCTATGGTTGAGAGCGGTAGCTTAGTGTATTTCTTGGCGAAATACATGCTCAGCTGGCGGGCTTGCACAATTTCACGCTTACGTGTTTTGGCATTGATCATGTCGATGGAGATGTGGAAATGGTCGCAAATCACCTTCTGGATGTACTCGATGGAGATTTCCTTGGCGGTGCTTTTGACGTATTTGTCAATCATTTCCTTGGCCAAATCTACAGTGATAGCCTTGCGGTTGAGGGAAGCTTGTGCCAGAATAGCTATCATGGCGCCTTCCAGCTCTCTGGTGTTTGAGGTGATGCGTAAGGCAAGATAGTCGATAACTTCTTCGGGAAATTCTATGCCGTTGTTCTCCAGTTTCTTGCGAAGAATGGCGATACGGGTTTCCAAATCCGGTACCTGCAGGTCGGCAGTCAAGCCCCATTTGAATCGGGACAGCAGTCTCGGTTCGAAACCGGCAATCTCGACGGGTGATTTATCGGCGGTGATAACGATTTGTTTGCCTTTCTGGTGCAGGTGGTTGAAGATATGGAAGAACGCCTCCTGGGTTTTGCCTTTTCCACCGGCGATGAACTGGATATCATCAATAATCAGTACATCCACAGACTGATAGAAGAAGATGAAGTCTTGGATGTTGCCGTTTTTCACGGATTCGATATACTGTTGGAAAAACAGGTCGGAGTTAACATACAACACGGTCTTGTCCGGGTGGTTGACCTTGGTTTGCAGACCAATGGCATGAGCCAGGTGGGTTTTTCCAAGTCCCACATCGGAATAGATGAACAAGGGGTTGAAGGCGGTGCCTCCAGGATTTTTTGCAATAGCCCAGCCGGCGGAGCGTGCCAGACGGTTGCAATCGCCCTCGATGTAGTTGTCGAAATTCAGCGACTCTATCAGGTTGGAGTTGATTTTCTGCTTTTTCAGTCCCGGTGCCACAAAGGGATTCGGGATGGTCTTGTTGGGGGTGTTATATACGTCGATGGGTGGTTTGACGGCGGGGTTGTTGACAGCAGGACGATAGCTTGAGGGTAGAGTGATGGTTTTGGACTGCTCTGCGGCAGCTTGTTTCTCCATCAGTACCTTATATTGAAGTTTGCCTGTAACACCAAGCTCTCTTTTGATAACTTTCTTTAATAAATTGACATAATGCTCCTCTAACCATTCGTAGAACAGGTGGCTGGGAAGTTGGATGACAAGTGTCGAGTTCTCAAGAGCTACAGGCACGATAGGAACAAACCACGTCTTAAAAGCGGTCTCATCAACATTGTCTTTGATGATTGCCAAACAATTTTCCCAAACCGCTTTAAAATCCTTCGTTACAGTGTTCATCGATTCTGTGTGTTTTATAAAAGTTCTACTTTATTGTGTTTGAAGATATTAACACGAATAACATCTTCGATTTTTGATGTTACAAAAATCAACAAAAAAAAGTTAGAAAAAATAAATATCCACTCTTGATTTTTAAAAAACTTTGTATATAGAGAATTGCCGTTTTTCGAGGATTTGATTTGCAATTTGTTTTGATTCAGAAGGATAGCTTATTAACAGTGTTGAATAACTATTTATTATATTGATTATCAGATAGTTGAAATATATTTTATTAACAATTGGCGTATGAATGTGAAATTTCTGTATTTTTGCATTTGAAATGCAAATATAAGATTTTAAACTATATTATTAACACTAAAATTTATCACTATGAAAAAAAGTTTATTTATTATCGCAGCGATTGCATTGGTGTTCTCTTTCACCTCTTGCAACAAGACCTCCAGCTATGGTGGAAAGTACACAGGTACTTACACTTTCTTTAAACAGAATGGTTCTATTTCCACTCCAGACTCTGTGAAGAAGGGCAAAACTGTCCCTGTAACTCAATTGACAGATGCAAATGTCCAATTGTATTATATTTTGTCATTGACCAAAGTGGCAGATGGTCGTTATGAAAGTTCTGAAACACAGTCTGAACTTATTAAGCAGTTGATGCAAGTGGTTGGTATTGGTGAGAATGCAGCTGAAGCAATCACCAATGTGAAAGTTAAAGCAGACTTTACACAGAAAGATCACTTGACCTATGTGATGACGTATGATGTGCAGCTACTAGGGGTGGCGACGGTTGAAGTGCGAATCTTGCAATTCGACGGAGATAAACAAAGTAATTAAGTTTCCTTTCGTATAAATAATTAATGTTATATATTTTATTGGTATGAAAAAATTCAGTTTACTTATGTTCTGTTTTTTGTTCGTAACCTTTAGTTTCGGACAGGAAATCGTGACTGCATGGACTTTTGATGGACTTACTGGCACCAACAGTGGGGCATCTGGTACGGAAAAGGTTATCCCAGCCAATAGTGAATGGGGTGCAGGTACTTTCTATGCTGATGGTACCAACGGTTCTGACAATTTGAGCAATGAAGCTAGTCCTGAAATTAATGCTTTCAACGGTACTACGATGAATGATCCTCGTACAACTACGGATGCTTCTAAGGCTATCGCCATTGCAAACAGTTCAGCAAATGGAAAATCAGTTGTCTTCAAATTCTCTATGACTGGTTTCCAAAACCTGGAACTCTCATACGCACAGCGTGGTACTGCTTCCGGCTTTTCAACAGAGACTTGGTCGTATAGTACTAATGGTACTGACTTTACTGTTGTGGAAACTATTTCAGGCACAAATCAAACCAACTCTGAATTTGTCATGAGAAATGTGTATTTCACTGCTGCCGCATTGAATGAAGCCTCTGAGGTCTATATTAAGCTCACCGTTGATGGTGCCACCAACGCATCGGGTAACAACCGTATCGACAATGTGGTGTTCCGTGCTAATTTGGCAGGTCCGGATGTGTATGCTCCCCATGTCACAAATGTTGCTGTTACAAGTGCCAATACAGTGGCGGTGTCTTTTAACGAGGATCTTGACAATACTACAGCTGTGGCTTTGGCTAACTATAGCTTTGACAACGGTTGCACCACTTCCAATGCATCAGTTAACGGTAATGTGGTGAATGTTACAGTTACTCCCGATTTCGCCAACGGCGTCGCTTTCAACATGTTTATTCAGAATGTGGCCGATGTGGCAGGCAATGTAATGACTCCTGACACTTTTGCTTTAATGTATGGTATTCCCACTGAGTTTATGTGCGCTGACATTGCTACGCTGAGAAGCAAATTGGACTTTACCAGTTATAGCGTCAATGTGCAAGACACCGTGGAATATAAACTAACAGGCAGCGTGATTGTGACTGCTACTGCTGTATACAATAATCAGAAAGTTCTGCAAGACGAGACCGGCGCTATTTTGGTATATGACCAGAGTAATGTGTTGGGAAGCCTTGAGGTTGGTGATGAAATTAGCGGTATTTATTGCAAGTTGACCAACTATTTCGGATTCTTGGAACTGGTTCCCACTCGTCCCTACGAGCAATTTGTGGATTATTACCAAGATGTTACTCCGATGGTCATCACCTTGTCACAACTGAATGACAATTCCTATATGATTGAGCATCAGGCTGAACTGATTGAGTTGGACAATGTAACAATTACTTCAACTGGTAATTTTGCTAAGTTGAACCGCTACGATTTATCACAGAATGGTGTAACTGCTCCAGCTTTATATCCTTATTTCCAGGATGTTGATTACTTGACACTTCCGATTCCTACAGGTGTTGAACAGAATATTACGGGTGTCAACTTTGCCACTACCAAGATTGGCAGCAGTAACTTCGATTTCAGATACTACATTGTTCCTCGTTCCATCACTGATATGACTGGTATGACTGGTGTTCAGGATTATGGCAAAATGAGCATTTCTGTTTATCCGAACCCGACAACCGCTTTTGTCACCGTAAATGACGTCGAGGCTACAGATGTGGAAATCTATGATATCAATGGCAAGAAGGTCGCTTCTCAGAGCATGCAGAACACCAATATGGTTTCTCTGCAAAGCATGAGCGCTGGCAGCTACTTCTTCCGTCTGCTGAAAGATGGTGAACTGGTTGGCACTGCCAAGGTTATCAAGAGATAATTTCCATATTTTTACAATAAAAAAACGGGGTGGCTTTGCAACCCCGTTTTTTTTTGTACCTTTGCCAAAATTTTCAGGACTATGAATAGATTAAAATCATTACCGTTTTTATTGTGCTGTATCGCCGTTATAATGCTGGTTTCCTGCCGTCCTGCGGTAAAGAATCCTCATTCGGTGACCATGGGTGATGTGACCATTCAGAACGGAGACCTGCTGTTTGTGGGCTTGCCCTTGGATTATCATATAGTGGATACTGCCAGTATGGATGAGGCCATTACTGCGGCAACAGGACAGGAAAATGCTGTGAATTACATTCATGTGGCTATTTTGGAGGTGGATGAAAACGATAGCCTGTGGATTATTGACGCTACTATCAAACATGGTGTTGACCGTTATCCTTTCAGCGTTTTTGTCAGTGACTTTACTTTGAATGATGGAAGTAGTCCAGAAATGGTGGTGATGCGCCTGCAGGATAATGCAAATGTGAAAAAGTATGTGGAAAATGCCAAAACATACTGTGGACGGGAATATGATATGCACTTCCTGCCTGATAACGAGGCCCAATATTGCAGTGAGTTGGTGCGTAATAGCTATACTACCAGCACCGGTGAGTACATCTTCAGCGAGTCACCGATGAATTTCAAGTCTGCCGATGGCACCTTCCCTCCGTATTGGGTAGAGTTGTTTGATTTGCTGGGAGAACCTATCCCACAAGGAGTTATGGGAACTAACCCGAATGATATGTCACAGGAACAGTGCCTGAAACGGGTGGGAGAGATGAGAGTTGATAATTGACAGTTGACAATTAACAATTAACAATGAATAATGAATTGTGAGTGATTAGCGGAAAACAACTATTAACTATTAATTATTAACTATTAATTATAAGGGTATGGATTTTGGTAAAATATTGAAATATAGTGTTTTGGTTCTTCTTTTCATGGCAGTGGTGCCGTTGAAAGCTCAGGTCAACAAAGGAGATCGTTTGGTGGGTACTTATCGTGTGGTGGAGCCGGAAACCAAAGAGGATTCCAAAGTGAAGATTTTCAAGACTGCCGATGGCAAGTACAAGGGACAAGTGATCTGGTTGGCGGTGCCTACCATGAAGGATGGCACTCCCAAACGTGATATCTTGAATCCTGACCCCAAAAAACGCAACACCCCTGGTGACCAAATCGTGTTGCTCTGGGGCTTTACCTACGATGCCGACAAGGATATGTGGGTGAATGGGGAAATCTATGATCCCTGCCACGGCAAAACCTATAAATGCAGGCTTAATTTCGAGAGCGACACGAAGCTGAAGGTACGGGGTTACATCGGTGCTCCCGCCTTCGGAAAGAGCATGTACTGGTACAAAATTGATTGATTAACTAAGAACTAAAAATTAAGAACTAAGAATTATATTTCATTCTTAGTTCTTAACTCTTAATTCTTAATTTAATTAGCACATTTGCTAATTAACTAATTTGCTCATTATTTTAAGATCTTCATGAATTCCACGGTAAGATCCCAGCACATCTTCACAGTCTTGATTTCCAGCTTTTCATCTGGAGAGTGAACACCGCGAAGGGTGGGGCCGTAGGACACCATGTCCAAACCGGGATATTTCTCGGAGAAGAGTCCGCATTCCAATCCAGCATGAATGGCCAATACCTGTGGCTCTTTCTTGAACAGGTTTTTGTAAGCCTGTACCAGTACTTCAAGCACTTTGGAGTCCGGGTTGGGAGTCCAGCCGGGATAGCCGTCGCTGCTGGTTACATCGTTGGCACCGGTGCCGCAGAAAGTGGCAGTCACCATATCTACCGCATCCTGCTTCTTGGATTCCACAGAGCTGCGCTGGCTGGTGGTGACAATGATTTTCTCGCCTTCAATCTTCACAGAGGCTAAGTTGGTGGAGGTCTCTACGAAGTCTTTAATATTCTGTGACATGGCTAGAACTCCGTGAGGACAAGCATAGAGGCAGTTCATCAAATCCACCTGCAAGAGTTCATCCAATACTTTCTTGGGCATTTTGGCGCTTTCAAAGCAAACTTCCACATCAGGGTCTGTAACGAGATATTCATTCTTGTATGCCTCGTTCATGGTCTTGAGGTATTGCTCGAAATCCTTGGCGTAGGTTTTGGGAATTACCACGAGGGCATAGCCTTCACGGGCGATAGCGTTGCGCAAGTTGCCAGCCTTGATGTCGGCAATGCGAAGGCCGTATTCCTGATAGCCATTCCAGAGGAGGCGGTTGAGCAATTTTACAGCATTACCACGGCCTTTGTTGATGTCATCACCAGAGTGACCGCCCTGCAAACCTTTGACAGTCACAGTGTATGCTACGCTGTTGTTTTCGATTTCGCTGTCCCACTCGCAGTCGAAAGTGGCCACGGTGTCTTTGCCGCCGGCACAGCCAATAAAGAACTGGCCTTCATCCTCGGAGTCGAGATTGAGCAGCATTTTGCCTTTCATGAAACCAGGTTCAAGTGCGAAAGCACCAGTCAAACCAGTTTCCTCATCTACAGTGAAGAGGCATTCAACGGGACCATGTTCCAGGTCTTTGGAGGCTAAAATAGCTAAGGCCATAGCCATACCAATACCGTCGTCTGCACCAAGAGTGGTACCTTTGGCCTTCATCCATTCGCCATCCACATACGATTGAATAGCGTCTTTCTCGAAGTCAAATTTGGTGTCATTATTCTTTTCACACACCATGTCCATGTGAGCCTGGAAAATGATGGGCGTAACATTTTCTTTGCCGGGAGTGGCGGGCTTGCTGATTAATACATTGCCGATTTTGTCACGTTTGGTCTCCAAACCTAATTTCTTGCCGGTTTCAACCAACCATGCTGATATTTTCTCCTCTTTTTTGGAGGGACGGGGAACTTTGCATATTTCGTCAAAGAAGTCAAAAACGATTTTCGGTTCTAAGTTTGCCATATTTTTGTTTTAAGTAATTATTTGATATTGAGTTAATTGAATGTTTTATTTGAAAGTCAAATTATTTCACATAATAAGTCAGTCGCATATTGATGCTGGCTCTTTTTTGTTTAGAGCTGGTATTGAAGGTGCCACCCCAAGAATAATCTTCGTTAGAGGAGTTGGGAGCGGTAATCTGGAACACACCCATATTGGCGGTTTTGAGGCCACCGAGGCTTGCACCAGCATTTTTGGCAATGGTTTCGGCACGGTTGCGTGCGTCTTTGGTGGCGTTGGCTAACATCTCAATCTTCAGATCAGCCAGTTTTGTATAGTAATAAGAAACATCATTGGTGCCGATTTGAATGCCCTGATCCAACAAATCGCTTGCCTCACGTGAGATTTTCTCAATTTTCTCAACGTCGGTGGATTCAACACGGATGCTCTGGGTCAAAACATAACCTTTGAACACTTCAAAGCTACGGCGTGCCGTCTCATTCCATTCCCAATCATTGTCAGCATAATGGGTTACAGCATTGAAAATCATTTCTTTTTCATCAATACCTTTGCTTTTCAGGTATTCTTTCACCACATTATTTTGGTCTTTGATAACGCTATAAGCGTCTTTCATGTTCATATTGCGGACAGAGTAGCTTAAATCCCAGACAATCAAGTCGGATTCGAAGTCTTGTTCTGCTAAACCAATGACTGACATGGTTTTGGCAGGACCTTTGGTTTTGTAGAAATAATGACCAGCCAACCATACGGCTGCAACGGTTGCAATACATGCAATGATTCCGATGATAATTCCTGTTTTTTTCATAGCTTTTTTATTTTAAGTTTTTGATTGATATTGTTTTACCGTTTGAAAGTATAAGCTTATTTTGACACACAAGTACCTGTTGGGTCTCTTCTGGTAGGTCTATCAAAGTATTAGCTTCTAAATTCAAGTGATTGTAACTATTTAACTGATTGTTTTTTACATAGAAAATCATATCCTTGAGGATTTGCACGGGATGCTCGGACAGTATTGCGATATTTTTGTCGTAAGTACCGAAACTGTCAAAAAAATAAATGCCGTTTTGATTATCCTGCATATAGATCTTCTTCTCATTTACATCTTTCAGTATAACGGGGTAGAACTCATTAAAATTGTAATGGATGCGTTCTTTTTCGTTAAAATAAAAATCCAGGATAATTAGATCAGTATTGGCTTCGTCGTACAGGATGATATTGTTCTTGGTGGAATAGGTGGCTAAACTAATGGTAGTCAGTCCTTTGGAAAACAAGTCGATGGGATTGCCGATAGGGGATAGTTTGTCATCCAGAAAAACAATGCTGCCTGCATCGCGGTAGAAAAGCATGATTTTCAGCGGATTATCCACATCAATGGAAGCGATATGGCCATCCATGGAATTATTAGAGGTGTAGAGCAGTGTTCCGTCGGGAGCGTATTTATACAGGGTGACATCATTAACAGCATAGATATAGCCCTGCGGGTCAACAGCGATGATTTGGGCAGGCTGCTCAATGACCATCGCATCACTGGTTTGTGCGAACATATTGCAAGTGTATGCAAACAGCAGTGTTACGATGATGACCAAGTGTTTCATATCTGTTTATATTGTCCGATGTCATTAAACATCTTGCAAAGGTACATATTTTTCCTATATAACGCACAGATATGTGTGAAATTATTTCTTTCTATAATTTCTGCAAAATCTGACTGCCGGTACCAATGCGGTAACCTTCGCTCTTGAACAAAATTGTACCGTTTTTGTCGGCAAAAATCACCAAGGGGAAATTGTCGCTAAATGTTGATTTGGTGTGCGTTAGCACATTGTTCAGCCATCGGTTTCCTTCGTCCTCTACCAAGATGCTTTGGGCGGGTAATTTCCACTTGCTAAAATTGAAATCAGGAACATTTTTATTGTCAGGCAGGGCAAAAATGATACTGTAACCCCTTTGCTCAAACTCTTTGGCGTGACTGGCAATGTCTTTCAACAAGTGTTTGCTGGGCTCACGGCTCGGATCAATGAAGCAGAGTAGGAGAGGATGACCCTGGGTCAGTGTCTTGACGGTTTTGTTGTCTTGTGATGGCAATTTGAACTGGAGGTCAAGCTGACCGTAGTTGTCGGTGCTTTCCTCTAAATCTCTAATGATTAGTTGTTTACTGGTGGTTTGTCCGGGCATGATGCCGAAAAATTCAATGCGGGAGAGGGCGGTGCCATCGGTGTATCGGTTGCCTGTGGACAGCATGTAATAGCCTTGCTCAAGTTCCAAAGTGATGGGGAAAGTGCTTACACGCGGGTCATTTTCATAGTCGAAGGTGACAAAATCCCCATTTTCGTATTTGGCAATGGTGAAATTAGTCCAATAAACAGGCTTTAGGTTTTGTTTTGAATCATAATTAATTACCAATGTGCCAGTTGGAAGTTCTTTCTTACCCTCATTGAAACTGATGGAATTCCATCGGCTGTTATTGTAAACGAATATTTGTCCTGTAGCATTATCCATATAGGCGGGAATGTCCATGGCGCGGCAGGCTGCCACGAAAAAGATGTCGCGGGAGTGGGAATCTGCCCAGCGTAATTCGTAAACACCGCGTGGAGAGATGGGACAGTTGAAGTAGTTGGCCTCGTCATCAATCTGGATGTGTTTTTCAATCCAATTCTTGATATTGTTTGGCGTGACACTGGCACCCAAGGTGGCGGTGAGTGATTCTTTCAGGAAGTGACGCCATGGTCTGAGGCCCTCGTTGGCAATTCGTGGAGAGACAATACCTTGCTTGTAAATATACAAAGAATAAGGTGATGTTTTGTCTCTATAGACAGTAATATGGTCTTCAAGTGTCTCTTTAACAAAATCTCTTAAATCTTTTTCTGATAATGAATTAAGAAAATCATAAAGATAAAGATACCGGTCTTCTTTCTGATGCATGTTCAGGAAATCGATGAGCTCGGCATAGTTTCCTTCGCTCTTTTTCAGAAAGATTCCTATTTGTTCTTCAGTCAGGTTTTCATTGATGATGCCGGCCGCATCAGCTTCGGTTTTGAAAGTGGCCATATAGGCGTTGCGCAGCGAATCCTCATATTGCAGGCGTCGGGTATTTTTGTCCGCTTTCTTTTGGTCGGCCGTGGTGATGTCGCTGTTGCCAATGGGGGGAACGATGGTGTATTGTTCCGTGTAGCTTTCGCCGGGCAGACGCTCCATGACAACGACAATAGAGTCTTGTTGGCGTACATCAATTTTGCTGTAATTGTAATGATAACCATCTGTGGCCCAGATGAGTAAGTCGCCCAGACCAGTGGTTAAGTGTGCAATGCCCTGAGCATCGGTGGTTTGAGTGGCAATGGGATAGTATTCGGAGTAGTTATAGAGTTTGAACTTGACGGTAGCCCCTTCCACTGCCTTTTGGTCATGATCCACGACTTTAACTGTAATTTGTTTAGTATCAGCATAATTCGATAGCATGTTAATGCGTGAGAAGAGGTCGGTATTAAGCGTGGTTTCCTCCTCGCCTTTATACTTTCCGAAGGCGTTGGAATGAACCATCATGGTGCGTGTGGAGGGGATGGCAAACCAGCCCATGTTCAGTTCGGGGTCGGGTTCGCAGGCACCGAGAAAGTACCATTTGCCTTCTATCCATACTTCCACCCAAGCGTGGTTGTCATCAGTGTGTGCCCAGCGAGGAGTGTAGCACTGGCGGGCTGGGATACCGACAGCACGAAGGGCGGTGACGGTAAAGGTTGATTCCTCACCACAACGGCCCAAGGCGGTGCGGACAGTGGCGAGTGGGGCAGAGGTGCGGCTGTCGGAGGGACGGTAGGCCACTTTCTCGTGGCACCAGTGGTTCACCTCCAAAGCGGCATCGTACATCGTCATATTTTCGATTCGTGGCTTCAGCTCATTGAAAAACACCTGGCGAGCACTGTCCAGATTCTCGTTGTTCACACGGTACACCAGCACAAAATGGCGGAAGATATCTTCAGGAATGGTGCTTCCCCAGCTGAAAGTTTCACGGGCTTTCAGCGCACCCCGCACCTGTTGCAGGAAAAAGTCCCCGTCGTAGTCCGCCAGGTCGCTTAGCGGCATGTAGGCGTATAGGAATTGGAGGGCTTCCTTCTCCTCGCGTGTCAGCGATTGTTTGAAAACTCCGAATAAGGCGTCATTGCGTCCTTGTGCCAGCTCTTTCCTTTGCTTAAAATCTTTTTGCACCTGTTGACGGTAGTCTCTGTCGCTGATGAAATGCTTTCCGCAAGAAGCTAATAATAAAACTGTTACAATTCCGAATAATAGTTTCTTTATCATAGTGTTTAAATTCAAAATTCAAGATTCAATACTAACCCCTAATCCCTAATTATCACATTAACTAATTTGCTAATTTGCTAATTATCAATTTGATTTCTTCTGTCTGGCTTGTGTCGCCGTTGAGTTTGCAGCTGGCGTGAACCTCGTTTACATGGCTGCGGCTGATGAGTTCTGTCACATTCTCACTGCCGACTCCGCCGCCGGCGAGAATGGTGATGCGTTGGCGGGCTTGTTTGACGATTTCTGCCAGTGTGTCAGCTCCTTGCGGGGCACTGGGTTGCTGGCCGGAGGTAAGAATACGATGGAAGCCACAGTCAATGATCTGTTCCAGCGCTACTTGCCAGTCCTTGCAGCGGTCGAAGGCACGGTGAAAGGTCACCTGCATGGAGCCGACATGTTGCATGGCAGTGCGGCATTTTTCCACATCTATACTCAAATCGGACTTGAGAAAGCCAATTACCACACCGGGAATGCCATGTTCGCGGCAAAATGTGATGTCCGACAGTATCGTGTTGAACTCTTCCTCCGTATAGCAAAAATCGCCGCCACGGGGACGAATCAACACAAAGGTTTGCAGAGGCAGATGCTCCTGACAGTACAAAATATCATCGTATGAGGGAGTTAAGCCGCCTAAATGCAGGTCACGGCATAACTCAATGCGTTTAGCTCCGGCCTCCGCCGCATTGATGGCGGATTGTCGGTTTCCGCAACAAACTTCCAATAGCATAAATGTCCTTATTAAAATTGCAAATTTACGATAAAAAATTGAATTGTCGTAATTCAAAATTCAAAGATCAAAATTCAAAATTCAAGAAGTCCATTTACTAATTTGCTAATTAACGAATTTGCTAATTGAATTTTTTGTATCTTTGCGGCAACAAAATAACAACCTAAAAACCAATTTGCTATGATTAGTAAAAAAATGCAAGAGGCTATCAATGCCCAAATCAATGCCGAAATGTGGTCGGCTTACCTGTATTTAGCTATGTCTATGGATGCCAACGACAAAGGTCTCAAGGGTGTGGCCCATTGGTATCGCAAACAATATGAAGAAGAAATGGAACATGCCTTCCGTTTCGTACATTATTTGGAAGAACAACTGGCACGCGTGGAACTGAAACCTATTGCCAAGTTCAAAACCAGCTGGAAAAATATGGCCGAAATGTTCAATGAGACATTGGAACACGAAAAAGTGGTGACTGGTTTGATTCATAAACTCTGCGATTTGGCTGCTAAAGAAAAAGACTATGCTACTGCAAACATGTTACAATGGTTTGTGAATGAGCAGGTTGAAGAAGAAGCCAATGCTACTGAATTGATCGAAACCGCCAAATGCATCGGTAACGATAAAGCCGCTTTCTATATGTTTGACAAAGAACTGGCTGCCAGATAGTTGGCCATTTCCAAGCGGTTCAATACAAAATTTAAGAAATCCTGCTGAAAATCAGTGGGATTTTTTTTATTTTTGCAGCACAAAACGTTACAATATGGATCCGCTTTTGCTTATTTCGATACTTCCGGTCATCATCTTGTTGGGATATATATACCTCAAAGATAAAAACGAAAGGGAGCCTATAGGTTTGCTCTTAAAAGCTTTTTTCTCCGGCACTTTGGTGGCCGTGCTGATACTGTTGTGGAGCTTTGTGGAAGGTATTATAGGCATTCATCTTACCGCTTTCGCTGAGAATTCGGCGATACTGAAAAGTTTCTTCCAGGCAGCTATACCAGAGGAAGGATTGAAGTTGCTGTTTTTGTACTGGCTGATATGGAAAAACAAAGAATTCAACGAGCATTTCGATGGCATTGTCTATGCGGTGTTTGTCTCTATGGGCTTTGCCTGCATCGAAAATATCTTGTATGTCTATGGTGGCGGTTTCGAAACGGGTGTAGTGAGAGCTTTGTTGGCGGTGCCGGGACATTTCCTTTTTGCGGTCATCATGGGCTATTTCTTCTCCAGAGCACGTTTCACTCCGTTGAATCGTGGTCGCCTGCTATTGATGGCGTTTGTCTGCCCGGTTTTGGCACACGGCTTGTACGACACGCTGTGCTTTGCCATGGACATGTATGGCGAAGCTACGGGCTTATCGTCAGTGCTGAATGTCTTGTTTATAGCCTTCGATATCAAATTGTGGCAAATTGGCTTAAAAGCTATCCGTACTCACTGCCATGTATGCGGTGCGAAGATCCCCAAAGGTGAAATCAATTGCCCCTGCTGCAAACAGTTGGCAGAGAATTTGGAATAAGCCTTTGTAGAGGGTGTATAAAAATCAATCTGTCTGTATTTTATTGGGGAAATTTATGTAAATTTGCACCTTATTATTATATTGACTGATTTTCGATTTAAATAATTGAAAATCAATATTTTTGAATGTTTAAAATTTAAAACTTAAGAATAAAACTATGGAGATTGCTACCAAGTACGACCCGAAAAGCATTGAAGACAAATGGTACCAGTTTTGGAATGACCATCATCTCTTTGCCTCAAAACCCGACAGTAGAAAACCTTTCACCATTGTGATTCCGCCGCCCAATGTGACGGGTGTGCTGCACATGGGACACATGCTGAACAACACCATCCAGGATGTGCTGGTGCGCCGTGCCCGTATGCGCGGTTTCAATGCTGTGTGGGTGCCGGGAACTGACCATGCTTCTATAGCTACCGAGGCCAAGGTGGTGAAGAGTCTTGCTGATCAGGGCATCAAGAAGCGCGACTTGACTCGCGAGCAGTTCTTGGAGCATGCCTGGGCATGGACTCACAAACATGGCGGCATCATCTTGCAGCAGCTCCGCAAGCTCGGTGCCTCCTGTGATTGGGACCGCACGGCGTTCACCATGGACGAGATGCGCAGTGAGAGTGTCACCAAGGTATTTGTCGATCTCTACAACAAGGGACTCATCTATCGCGGCCTCCGCATGATTAACTGGGATCCCAAGGCTCTTACCGCCCTCTCAACCGAGGAGGTGGAATACAAGGAGGAAAGTTCGAAACTGTACTACCTTAAATACTATGTGGTTGGGTTAGAGAATTTGGAGAATCAGGAAGCATTGGAAGCTGACGGCAATATCATCCACCGCGACGAAAAGGGTTACTATGCTGTGGTCGCCACCACGCGTCCCGAAACCATCATGGGCGACACTGCCATGTGCATCAACCCCAAAGACCCCAAGAACCAGTGGCTCCGCGGACGTCATGTCATTGTGCCTCTCGTGGGTCGCGAGGTGAAGGTTATCGAGGACCGCTATGTCGATATTGAGTTTGGTACAGGCTGTCTGAAGGTGACCCCTGCCCACGATGTCAATGACTACAATCTTGGCAAGACTCACAACCTGGAGATCATCGACATCTTCAACAACGATGGCACCATTTCTGAGCAGTCGCCTCTCTATGTTGGCATGGACCGCTTTGCCTGCCGCAAGCAGATAGCTAAAGACTTGGAGGCTGCCGGCCTTATGGAAAAGGTGGAGGACTACACCAACAAGGTGGGGTATTCGCAGCGTAATCCTGACACAGCTATTGAGCCGCGCCTCTCGCTGCAGTGGTTCCTCAAGATGAAGCATTTTGCTGACATTGCATTGCCGCCTGTCATGAACGATGAAATCAAGTTCTATCCCGATAAATACAAGAACACCTATCGCCAGTGGCTGGAGAATATTCAGGATTGGTGTATCTCACGCCAGCTTTGGTGGGGTCACCGTATTCCGGCCTGGTACATTGAGGTGGACGGTAAGGAGGAAATCGTGGTGGCTGTCACCGAGGAGGATGCCCGGAAAATTGCCAAGGAAAAATACAACTACACTGGTGCGATGCGTCAGGACGAGGATGCTCTCGACACTTGGTTCAGCTCATGGTTGTGGCCCATCAGCCTTTTCGATGGTATCAACAACCCCGACAACGAGGATATCAATTACTACTATCCCACGTCCGACCTTATCACAGCTCCCGATATTATCTTCTTCTGGGTGGCTCGTATGATCATGGCCGGTATGGAATATCGTCACGCAGTGCCTTTCCGCCACGTCTATTTCACCGGTGTGGTTCGTGACAAGCTGGGTCGCAAGATGTCCAAGCAGTTGGGCAACTCTCCCGATCCCATCATGCTGATGGAGCAATTCGGCGCTGACGGTGTGCGTATGGGCATGTTGTTGAGCTCACCCGCAGGTAATGACTTGCTGTTTGATGAGTCTTTGTGCGAGCAGGGAAGAAATTTCAACAACAAGATTTGGAATGCCTTCCGTCTGATCAAAGGCTGGCAGGTGGATGAGAATTTAGCTCAGCCACAGGCCTGCGCTACGGCGGTTAAGTGGTTCAATATGCGCCTGAATGAGGTGTTGGTCGAAATGAATGACCATTTTGTCAAGTACCGTCTGTCGGATGCGTTGATGGCTGTCTATAAATTAGTTTGGGACGACTTCTGCTCCTGCTTCCTCGAAGTGGTGAAACCTCCTTACCAGCAGCCTGTTGATGGCAAGACCTACAACGAAATCATTGACATTTTTGATAAACTCTTGCGTCTTTTGCATCCCTTCATGCCATTCATTACCGAAGAATTGTGGCATGGTTTGCAAGAACGCAATGAAAATGAGTCCATTATGGTGGCAGTTATGCCTGAGCCTGAAATCGGTGCCGATGATCAGGCCTTCCTGCAGCGTTTCGCTAACACCCGTAAGGTGATTGAGCAGGTTCGCCGTGTTCGTGCGGAAAAGAACATCGCTCCCAAGAATCCTGTGAACTTGTTTGTGCAGCGTGCCAAGAAAGATGATGATTTTGAGATGGACTGTGTGATTGAAAAGCTGTGCAACATTCCGCAGGTGGAATATGTGAGCGAGAAGGTGCCCGGTTCAGTATTGTTCATCGAGCAGAATGTGGAATATTTTGTGCCCTTCGCTGACAATATCGACAAAGATGCCGAATTGAAGAAGCTGAATGATGAGTTAGCTTACGCAGAGAAATTCCTGCAGTCAGTATTGAAGAAGTTGGCTAATGAGCGCTTTGTGCAGAACGCCCCCGAGCAGGTGGTCGCCATCGAACGCAAGAAGCAAGCCGACGCCGAAGCCAAGATCAAGCTGTTGAAAGAGCAGATTGCTGGTTTGGCATAGTTTAGTGATTAGGAAATAGTGATTTTTCATATGCGTGGACTGCGGCTCCACCGCAAACGGAAACCTGTATTCCATAACCTATGCGGCGGTTGCGGTTCCACTGCAAACGGAAACCTGTATTCCATAACCTATGCGGCGGTTGCGGTTCCACTGCAAACGGAAACCTGTATTCCATAACCTATGCGGCGGTTGCGGTTCCACCGCAAAATATAAAACATAACCTCATAACCCCTAACCCCTAATCCCTAACCCCTAACATCTATCATGGAACATATCTTTCGTTTAGTCCTCCTGTACACCGTCTATATCGTGCCAACCTATTTCATGGAGATTGATGACAAGTTCATCATCCAAATCGGTGGCATTCTGGGCATTACCGTGGCCTATATCATCGCTATACTGATTCTTAAGAAAAGGAAGAAACAGAATTAGTTAATTAGCAAATTAGTTAATTAGTTAATTAGTTAATGTGATAATTAGGGGTTAGTGGTTAGGGGATAGGGGATAGTGTTGAATTTTGAATTCTAACCCCTATCTCCTAACCCCTAATCACTATAACTTGTAATTAACATTCTGCCGTGCAGAAATTCTTGTGGCGGCCCTTGAAAGAGTGGGCTTAATATTGTATATTTGCCAACGTATAAATATATAATAGATGGCTGAAGATAAAGATTTTATTGACACTCAGGAAACAGAACAAACTGCCGAAGAAATCCAAAATGTTGAGGAAAATAAAGAGGTGGATGTCAACATGAAAAACGTAGTTCATGTGGGCTCTATCTTCGAGAATTATTTCTTGGATTATGCCTCGTATGTAAACTTGAACCGTGCTATCCCGGAAGTTATAGATGGTTTGAAACCCGTGCAACGCCGTATCCTGCATTCCATGGATGAACTGGAGGATGGACGCTACAACAAGGTGGCAAATATCATTGGTAACACCATGAAATATCATCCGCATGGTGATGCTTCCATTGGTGACGCCTTGGTGCAACTGGGACAGAAAGGATTGCTGATTGATACTCAGGGTAACTGGGGTAATATTCTTACGGGAGATGAGGCTGCTGCTCCGCGTTATATAGAGGCAAGACTCTCGAAATTTGCTATAGATGTGGTTTTCAATCATAAAACCACCGAATGGCAGCTCTCATACGATGGCCGTAACAAGGAACCTATTACTCTGCCCGTCAAGTTCCCCTTGCTGTTAGCCCAGGGCACAGAGGGTATCGGCGTAAGTATCGCTACCAAGATACTGCCGCACAATTTCAATGAGCTCTTGGATGCTTCCGTGGCTATACTGGAAGGTAAGGATTTTGAGATTTATCCCGACTTTCCGACAGGTGGTTATATCGATGTGAACAAGTACAACGAAGGGGTGAATGGCAAGATTCTGAATCGTGCCAAAATATCTATTCTGGATAAGAAAACATTGGTAATCACTGAGATACCATACGGCACCAACACTTCCGACTTGATTCAGTCTATCACTCCTCAAATCGAAAAAGGAAAGCTGAAAATCAAGAAGATTGATGATAATACCGCCAGTCAGGCCGAAATTCTGCTGCATTTGTATCCGGGTGTTTCTCCCGACCAGACGATTGACGCTTTGTATGCTTTCACAGATTGCAGCATGTCGTATTCGCCCAATGCCTGCGTGATTTTCAACGGTAAGCCCTGCCTGATGTCTGTGAAGGAAATCCTGCGTATCAACACCAACAATACCGTTAATCTGCTTCGCCGTGAGCTGGAAATTGCTTTGGAAGAATTGGGCGACCAGTGGCATAAGATTTCGTTGGAGAAGATTTTCTTCGAGAAGGGTCTGTATAAACAATTGGAAAAAGATGCTCCCAGCTGGGATGACCAGATAAGTGCTATCGAGAAGGCTTTCAATCCGTATCGTAAGCTCTTTGTCAAAGAAATCACCCGTGAGGATGTGCTGCATCTCTGCGAGAAACCTGTAAGGAAAATCTCCAAGTTTGACATTAAGGAAGCTACCGATAAAATTGCTGATATTGAAGCGAATATAGACGAAGTGAAGAATCATCTGGATCATTTGATTGACTACGCTATCAATTATTTCAAGCAGTTGAAGAAAAAATATGGCAAGGGCCGTGAGCGTAAGACCGAAATCAGGAGTTTCGACAATATCGTTGCCGCTACAGTGGCCGTGGCCAACCAGAAATTGTATGTGGACCGTGTGGAAGGTTTTGTGGGCACCGGCCTCAAACAGCGTGACGAAAATGTGGAATATGTGTGCGATTGCTCCGATATCGACGAAGTCATTGTCTTCAAGGAGAATGGTACTTTCACCGTCAGCAAGGTCAGCGACAAGCAGTTCTTTGGCAAGGATATCATTCTGGTAGAGGTGTTTAAGCGCAATGATGATCGAACTATCTACAACATGATTTATTCTGACGGCTTGTTCGGTACAGCCATGGTGAAGCGTTTTGCCATCGGTGGTGTAACGCGTGACAAGGAATATGTGCTTACCAAGGGAAAACAGGGCAGCAAGGTGCTGTACCTGACATCAAATCCCAATGGTGAGGCGGAAAAAGTGCGTGTGTTCCTGAAACAGAAGGCAAAACTGAAAAAGATACAGTTTGATTTCGACTTCTCCACCTTGGCCATCAAGGGACGTGCTTCAATGGGTAACATCCTGTCACGCAATCCTGTACGTAAGGTTGAACTGTGCCAGAAGGGTGTTTCCACTTTGTCGGCCATCAACATCTATTTCGATGATATTGTAACTCGTCTGAATACTGAAGAACGCGGTGTGCATTTGGGCTCATTCAAAGAGGATGACAAGATTATCACAGTCTATGGAGAAGGCTATTATAAGATAGTTGGGTTTGATTTATCCACGCATTTCGAGGATAATTTGCAGATTATCAAGAAACTGAAGAAAACTCAGGTGTTGACAGTGGTTTATTGCAATACCAAGGAAGGAAAATACATGATTAAACGTTTTAATCCTGAGAACACGCCGAAGAGAATTGATTTCATCCCGCAGGAGAAGAATGTGAAATTGGTGTGTGTCAGCATCGATTATCTGCCTCAGATTGAGATCACTTACTATACAAAGAATCCGAAGGAGTTGGAGCGTGAGATTGTTAACTGTGCCGAGTTTGTGGAGGTGATGGGGGTGAAAGCCAAAGGTAAGCGCCTGAATTTCGGTACCATTAAAAATGTGAAGTTCATTGATCCGCTGCCTTACGATGAACCGGAAGAAGTTGAAGAAGAACCTGAGGTTGAAAACGTTGAGTCAGAAGAGGTTGCTGAAGATATTGACATGCAGGTGGCGAAGGAAATTTATGACAATGCAGATGATACGCAATCTTCCGACAAGGACGACCATCCCAAAGGAGATGACAAAGGGGAGCAGTTGAGCCTGTTCTGATCAGTTGACAATTAACAATTAACAATTAACAATTAACCTTCCTAACCATTTGAATTTTGAATTTTGAACTTTGAATTCTGAATTAATGCCATGCCTAAACGAATATGCTATTTACTAAGTATCATTTTTCTGTTGGCATCCTGCAAGAAGCCTGAATTCAAAGCCACACCCTACGAAATCCAGATACCGCTGCATTTCCCCACAATTCTGAATATCCCTGCAGATAATCCCATGACTGTGGAAGGTGTCGATTTGGGCAAGAAACTATTCTATGATGGGCATTTGTGCGGTTATATGGGCAGTGATGAAGCCCAACAGATGAGTTGTGCCACCTGCCATGATTCGCAGCATAGTTTTGACATAGGCACCGACAATCCGCGCTTTCCGGGTGGACAGCCTGTCGGTCTGTCGGGACAAGCCACACACCATGTGCCGTTGCCCTTGATAAACCTCGTGTTCAACAGCAAAGGCTATTTGTGGAATGGGGCGATTACGAGCATAGAAGATATTGTGCTGGCGACTTTTACTGACCCGACAGAGATGAATAGCAGCCATGCAAGTGTGGTGGCGGCCATCCAGTCGAATAGCGCTTATCCGCCAATGTTCGAGAAGGCTTTTGGCACACCCGAGGTTACCATTGACCGCATTGCCAAGGCCATAGCGCAGTATGTCCGCACGTTGATATCCGCCAACTCCAAGTTTGACAAATATATGCGGGGACAGGCGCAACTGACACCGCAGGAGTTGAATGGTTATGTGCTATTCACTACCGAAGAAGGAGGCGATTGCTTCCATTGCCATGGCGGTGGCGGTACGCCGTTGTTTACCACAAACCTGTGCTATAATAATGGCTTGGACAATGTTTTCAATGACCCGCATGACCGTTTTTCCGTGACTGGCGATCCAATGGACCACGGAGCCTATAAAGCACCGACACTGCGTAATATTGCTTTGACAGCACCCTATATGCATGACGGGCGTTTCAAAACCTTGGATGAAGTGCTGGAGTTTTACAATACTGGTTTGCAGAATTCGCCGTATGTGAATCCGCTGATGCACCATGTGAACGATGGGGGAGTGCTGCTCACCCCCAACCAAATAGCGGACCTGAAGGCCTTTCTGGAGACTTTGACGGATGAGGAGTTGACAGTTGACAATTGACAGTTGACAATTAAGAATTAAGAATTAAGAATTAAGAACTTTACTACTAATCACTAAACATTAAGAGTTTGAATTTTGAATTTTGATCTTTGAATTTTGAACTTAATCCTGCGGAGGAGCCGCAACCGCCGCATAAAACATAATACAATGAAAATCTACACCAAAACCGGAGACAAAGGAGAAACCTCATTAGTAGGAGGTAAAAGAGTAAAAAAATATGATACCCTGCTGGAATCATACGGCACTATCGATGAGCTGAATGCCCATATTGGCTTGGTCATTGCTGATGAACCGGAACCGTTTTTGACGGATATCCAGCGGATGCTTTTTGTGGTGGGTGGCATGTTGGCCACGGAGACTCAAAATTGGAGCAAATACTGGCCTGATACAGACTTGGATGCATTATTGCATGGTATAGAGGCTGAAATCGACCGCATGAGCGCTGAGTTGGAGCCTTTCAAAGGCTTTATTTTGCCCCAAGGTTCCATGCTGATTGCCCACATCCACGTGTGCCGTACGGTATGCCGAAGAGCTGAGCGTTTGGTGGTGAAAATCGCAGAAGAAAACGAAACTTATTTGCCCCTTTTGAAGTTGGTAAATCGACTCTCCGATTATTTCTTTATTTTGGCACAATATTGTCACAAAAAGAACAACATTTCTGTAACCTACTGGAAATAAAGGAGAAAAAATCTTTAAAAAATGTCCCCTTTTTTATAAAAAAAGAGTACCTTTGCCGCCACAAAAAAAGGAGGACAAATATATGTATTGGACACTTGAATTAGCCACAAAATTAGAGGACGCTCCGTGGCCGGCAACCAAGAAGGAATTGATAGATTTTGCCCTTCGTTCCGGAGCTCCAATGGAAGTAATTGAGAACTTGAATGAGATTGAGGATGAGGGTGAGGTTTATGACAATATTGAAGACCTCTGGCCCGATTATCCTACGAAAGATGACTTTTTCTTCCACGAAGACGAATATTAATGGTGTCAGTTGTACGAAGTCACTGATACAACATTGATAATCAACAAAAAAAAACGCACCTGAACAGGTGCGTTTTTTTTATGCGATATTTTAATGGTTCTAATTCAATACCCAGTAGTTCAAGCCTGTGCTGCGTCCGTAGCTGTCAGCGGCGGCTTCGGTGTCAAAAACGCCAATGCAGATACGCATGTGTTTTGAGTTCGGCTGTAATACCACCTTGGGATTGTACTGCTCCAGTTTGCGCTGCTTAATGTGCTGGCGGACTTCATTCTCGTTTCGGAAACTGCCCACAATGACATAGTGCTTGCCTTGCTCGAAATTGATGAAGAACTTCTCACCATCAGGCAGCTGACCTGCATTGGGAGTCTGTTTTTGCTGTATGCTCGGAGTCGTTTCCGTTGTGATATCTTCTTCAGTATTTTCAACCATGCTAAGGGAATCCTGGTTGAGTGCCAAACTGTCCACCATAAGAGTGTCTGGTGCAACCACTTCCGATTCCGTCACAATAGGAGTCTCTTCCACCACGGCCTCGGTGGTTTGACCGAAATACTTGTCATACAGTTCTTTCAACTGATCCTTGAAATAGTAGGCGGCAGCGGCTAAAAGTGCAAGCAACAGCAGGATAAGCAACCAAATCCAGCCTCTATGCTTTTTGGGAGTATCCTCAACATTTTCTTCTGCATCATCCTTATCTGTAGGCTCATTTACTTCATTCTCTGCATGATCTTCATCTTTTTCAGCCTTATCCTCATCTTGTTTAGTGTCAGCCTCCTCTTCAGTCTTAACCTCATTGTCATCCTCAATCGTTGGTTCGTTTTCAGTCTTATTATTGGTCTCTGTCATCAAACCATCCTGCTGCTCATATTTCTCCTCTGTTTTTTCTTCTTCCGGATTTGTTTCGATCTCATGATCAACCTTGTCCTCAAGCTCGGTTACAACAGCGGCTTTGCCTTTTTGTATGCTGAACGACACGGGTTCCATACCTTCGTACTCCATGTTCAACTCGGCGATGCGGTCGCAAATGTAGGTGACAACTCCCTTGTCATTTAAGGCGAAGGTGCCGAAATTCTCGAAACTGACACTTTTGTTATTGCTCAATGCGGTTTTGAGTTGGCTTACCCACTGGTCAATCTGCTTTGTGGCATCCGTAATCAACATACCTCCCTTTTGCGAGACAAACATGGTGAAAGCGAAGCCGTTTCCGTCAAAATCGGGGTCGAAAACAACCTTGTAACCCGGTGGCGTGATCATTCCATCCCGGATTTGTGCTGGCTCATACTCCTTGCGGAACAAACCCAGATTGTTGACATACACGCTTTCCTTCTCGCAAAGTGACTTGACTAAAAAGTTGATGATCATTTATCAATTATAAATTGTTAATTGTTAACTGTTAATTGCTTTCAGGTCTTCCGGCGTATCCACCCCAATGCCTTCGTACTCGCATTCCGACACATAGATAGAGTACCCGTTTTCTATCCAGCGGAGTTGCTCCAGCTTCTCGCTTTTCTCCAACGTAGATTCCGGTAGTTGGATGAGTTCTTGCAGGATTTTATGAGTGTAGCCGTAAATGCCGATGTGTTTGTAGTAGTTGGGAGTAAATTGTTCGGGATTACGCAGGTAAGGTATAGTATGGCGGCTGAAATAAATGGCTTTATGGTTCTTGTCGAAAACCACTTTCACCTTGTTAGGGTCGTTGATTTCTTCGGTTTTAGTGATTTTTGAGCATAAAGTAGCTATTTTCGTGTTGGGATTATCAAACTGATGAATGAGCAGGTTGATGATGTCGCCGGTAATGAAGGGCTCATCGCCTTGCACATTGATGATAATGTCGTCATCGGGTAATCCTAACTCTTTGGCGGCGGCTCCACAACGGTCTGTGCCTGAAGGCAGGGTAGGTGAGGTCATCACTGCCTGTCCGCCAAAACCATGAACGCAGTTGGCGATACGTTCATCGTCGGTGGCTACCAAAACCCTATGGGCCTGTGAGCGTAAAGCGGCTTCACAGACATGCTGTATCATGGGTTTCCCCTGAATCAAAGCTAAAGGTTTGCCAGGAAAGCGTGTCGATGCGTATCGTGCTGGGATAATGATATTTACAGCCATCGTTTATTTGAACAAGCCGAACAATTCAGCATTGATTTTTTCAATAACGATACCGAAATCTTCTGCACGTTCGGCGAATTTGATGGTGTTGACATCAATCACCAACAATTTGCCGGGGTAGTTGCTGATCCACTTCTCGTATTTCTCGTTCAGATGTTGCAGATAGTCGATGCGGATAGTGTTCTCATACTCGCGTCCACGTTTGTTGATTTGTGCCACCAATGTGGGAATATCGGCCTTCAGGTAAATCAGCAGGTCTGGATATTCCAGAAATTGTGCCATCAGCTCGAACAGAGAAGTGTAGTTCTCGAAATCACGGGTGGGCATCAGCTGCATATCATGCAGGTTGGGGGCGAAAATGTAGGCATCCTCATATATGGTGCGGTCCTGGATCACGTCTTTTTTCTTCTTGCGCAATTCAATGACCTGTCTGAAGCGGCTGTTCAAAAAATAAACCTGAATGTTGAAAGACCAGCGTTGCATGTCTTCATAAAAACTGGCCAGATAGGGGTTATGTTCAACACTTTCGTACATGGGCTCCCATCCGAAATGCTTGGCCAACATGCCAGTAAGGGTGGTTTTGCCCGATCCAATGTTTCCTGCTACGGCTATATGCATGGTGATATGTATTTGTATTTTTTAGCTTGCAAAGATAATAAAAATATTCAATGCAACATCAATGAAAAATAATTTCCATGCGGATTTAACAGGTAGCGTTGGTGCGGGCTTGGCTTGTCTTTTTGCTGATTCTGTAACCGATGAACAAGATGATGAAAATGAATAATAACAAGACAAGTTCGAAGACAAGGAATCCTATTAGATCTGGGGTTGGATAGGTCGATATTCTTTCAAACAGGATGGCCATGGAAATGAGGATAAGAATCGCGAGGAACCATATATTCACTATAAGCAGGAGACGCCATGTGGTGCCCCAGAAACGGTAGCCGAACAATTGACGGTAGGCAATATAATAGTATATTGGGATTAGCCATTTCAAATAGTTGGAGATGATCTCCGAAAAGAAAATGCACATCAGCAATAGGGTGCCCATGAATAGCTGGATAAAAGCCCCCTGGGGCAAGGTGTGGTGATTGTTGCGCGGAGAAAAACGGAACAGTGCCCAGGTGGGAATAATAAAAAACATGGTGATGGTCATGATACCCCAGCCTGGATTGTTGATCAGCCAGTTGATGGCATTCAGAAGTATGATGAGATCGTCTTCATCCTCAGCGACTATGTCGATTGGAGCAGGGTTTATCCATTTTGTAACTATCGCATAGAAAAGGGCGACAATGAAGAGCATGTTGGTGGGCGGATAGCTTTGCTGGCGGTGTCCGTTAATGTAGTCGCTGATAAGATAGCCTGGACGCCATAGTAGCTGCCACAAACTGTAAATCAATGATTTTGAGTCCATCCCCCATACGTTCAGGATGTTTTCCCATACCGAGCGCCAGGTGATGCGGCCTACACCAGCAGCCTGTCCACATATGGGGCAGTAGTTGCCCGTGTACGTATGGTCGCAGTTGACGCAATGATGTTCCTCAAGCCCCTCGTCTGAATAGTGGAAGGGATTTTTCTGCCATGCACGGAATCGGGCGAACAGTTCTTTCACTTTCATGTGGTAATGCGGTTTGTGTCTTGTTGCAGCTTGAAGTTTGACGGCAGGTGGTGTTCAGGAAGAAAAATTTATTTTGATTTTCTCTTCTTGACAGCCTTTACCTCTTTCTTTTCCTTCTTGATTTGCTTGTCGTAGTTGGCTACGTCACCAACGGCTAAGGAAGTGGCTCTCAGCAGCGGTTCAGTGGAAAGTTTCTGACCTACGGCACGCTGTAACCAAAGGTCGGGAGTAAGGTGTCCCATGGCAAAGATGCGTTCCACTTCTGGACCAACTTTCTTTCCCTTCAGGTATTGCTCCAATTGGAAATCAACGAGGTGGCCAATGGGATATGCTGACACATAAAGCGGATCAACAATAATGTGGGAATAACATGCCAAAATAACCTGGTTGTTTTCTTTGAAAATAGGTGCATAATATTGATTCCAAACCTCTTTGGCAATGCTCAGAACGGCACTTCTCAACTGTTCGGCATTGGCTTTGGGATGAGCGTACATCCATTGCCAAGTCTTGATGTCAACCAATGAAACCCCCATGATTTCATAGCAGTTCCAGAAGATATCCAGTGTATTCAGGTCCTCGTTGATGGTGTCATTGTCGGCTAAACCCAACAGTTCCAGGTCACGGTTCTGGAAAGTGAATGCAAGCGCTTCGGTAAAGCCTGTGTTAGGCACACCACGCATGAAGTAGTTGTCCACCTCGTACAGCGAAATGGTTTGTTCTACATTATGACCAAATTCATGAATACCAATGTTATAGCCTTTATAATCCATGCCGTTCTCGCCAATGCGAGTTCTTAACATGGAGTTGTCTCCTTTCATCATGGATTCCCAGGCATGACCGGCACCGACAGAGGGGTCAACAGATACATGGTTGCAGATAAATTCGGCTCTTGGTCTGGTGAAGCCCAGTTTTACCAGTACATTGGGCAGGTCTTTGGCAAATGCCTCGGCATCAGGGTATCTGCTCATGGTGATGCTGTCCAATTTACGCTGGTCCATGCTGCTGCGGGCTTTGAAGCCATCATACCAGATGTCAAAAGGTTGCAGTTTGCGGCCTAAACGTTTGGAAATCAGTTCGGCAACTTCTTTTACCTGAGGTGAGGACAGCACTTCACGGAATAACTTTTCAGCTTGCTCAACGGAAATTTCGTATTCATCCTCGAATTTACGGGTGATAAAGTTGTCGGTCTCATAGTATTCATCCGATGCCTTGATGGCTTTGAAGTTGCGCAGCAAGCATTCATAACGTTTGTTGTTCTCTGATTTTCCTTTGATTTCAACACGTTGCACGTAGGTTTGGTTGGTGGATGGATACCAGATATAATCGGATTTGTCAATGACATCCTCGGCAATACTTTGGTCGGTGATACGGGTAAGGATATTGTAGATGATGCTTTGTTTGTCGGTGCCGCTAACGGGGTCGCTATAAGCAGCTTTCAGCTCGTCGCGCAGTCCCCAGTGGGTGATGAGTTTCACATCCTGTGACCAGTATCTGATGTTTCTGTCGCTCCATACCATACCCATGTGAATGTTGTAGTTGGCGATGTAATTTTCGGCGGCAGCGGTGGCAGCATTGATGTTCTGTTCGGCAGATGCGGGGGCTCTGCTGGTGAACAGGTCGCCCAAACGCACATAACCCCACTGGCGAATGGTCCAGGAGTCACCGTTGTTTATTTTCTCTCGCAGCGTGAAGTGCGGGAAATTCATGATGACGATGAAGGCTAACTTGTTGTTGAACATGTCCTCATTGAAATGTGCCAGTCCGTTGTAGGCTCCGAAAATGTCATCTATGGGCAGGTTCTCCACGCCTTTTACATGTGAGGGGCGGAGCAATTCGATGGTGACACGGTTGTTATGACCTAATATGGTTTCGAAGTTTGTGCACAGTCTTTCAAAAAGATGATCCTTTTCTTCCAAATTCTTGCAGAAGTTCTTCGTGCAAAAATCGATAAATTCATCCTGGGAACCGTCAGCGGAGGTCCAGAAATTAGCCGCTTGACTCAAGCCTCTGTCGATAAGCTTCTCGGAGATGTTACAGCCCTTTCTCAAGATGGCTGATTTGGCTTTTGAACAGGTGTGTTCGGTGATGTATCTATTTGATGGACCAGCATTTAACATAATAGATGATACTAATAATACAGTTAAAATTAAGTAGAATTTTTTCATGAAAGACAGGGCTTTTTAAGTGGTATTTTTTATGTTATAAGTGAATAAATATTTATGTTTAAAATGAAGTTGCAAAAGTAGCAAAAAAAATCTTTGAAAAAGAGTACAACGTAAGAAAAAAAGTTGTATTTTTGCAACCTCATTTCAAACGAGGTGAGCATCGGGGTGTGGCGCAGTTGGCTAGCGCACTTGCATGGGGTGCAAGGGGTCGAAAGTTCGAGTCTTTTCACCCCGACGAAAAAACAAAAAGGGAATGACAAAGTCATTCCCTTTTTTGTTAGTGGTTAGTGGCCAGGGGTCAGGTTACAGGTGTCAGGGATCAGAATTGACAATTGATAATTGACAGTTAATAGTTGTAGCTATTGAAATTCAGAATTCAATACTAACCTTTTTAACCTTCCTAACCTTCCTAACCCATCTAACCCTTCCATCCTGTAATCCTGTAATCCAAAATCAATTGTCAACTATCAGTTTTCAGTTTTCAGTTCTCAGTTTTCAACTTCTCACAGTCCTCTCGTTCCTCTCGGAGCCGTGGAGATTACCGCGCTACGGGGACGGATGTTGCCGCCACCGCTGGTGCTGCGACTGCTTGCCGTACTGGTAGCGGTGCTGCTATGGCTGGTTGATGAACTGCTGGTGGTGCTGGGACGGGTACCTGAACTCGTGGAGGGCTTAGCCCCACTGCTGGGCGTTGCGGAACCTGTAGGCCTGCTATTGCTACTGGGAGCAGTGCTGCTTGAGGGTCTGCTGCCACTTGGTGCCGCACTACCACTCGGTTTGCTGCTGGGAGCTGTACCACCACTCGGCTTGCTTGCCGTGGGAGTGCTTGCGGAGGGTTCTGAGGTGACAGGCTTGTTTTCCGCCAGCACAGGCTCAGTATTGGCAGGCCTGTCATAGTCCTTCGGCACATAATTGCCCTTACTCTGCTTGTAATGTGTCATGGAGTTCACACGGCTGATGCGTGATGATAGATTGTGTCCGCCAGTAGTCAGCAGGTCGTTAAAGGTGATGATGAGCGAGGAGGTCTTCATGTAGCGTCCGCTGTTGCCAGCCAAATTGCCCGCAAAATAGTTCTTGACATTGTTCAGGTCCATGCCTAAAAGGTCCAGATTGTTCTTGCCGATTTCCCGCATCAGCTGGTTGACCTTACGGGCTCGAAGCATGGTGTTATAACTCTCCCGGTCTCTGACGGCGACACCACGAGGGTAGGAGAGGAACTTCGCCAGTTTGTTGAACTGCTCTTCCGACAGACTGTTAAGCAGGTTCTTCACCTCGTTGATATTTCCGCTGATACCCGCTTTGGTGTTCTGATGTACATTCTGATAAATGAAATCAATATGCTCATTTGTATAAGTCATGTTGTAGTTCTGCTCATTCTCGCGTAATTGTTTGTCAACATGTTCTTTCTGATACCTGTCGAAAGTGCGGTGCGACAAGCTGTCGGCGAAAGCGGCAATCGCCTCGCTACTCATGTTTTTAATGGTGTTGAGCAGATTAAGCGTTGGCTTATACAGCAAAAACGGTTTGTTCTTCGGGAAAGAAGGGTAGGTGTTGCCGGAATAGCTGATGTTATTGTCAATAAATAACTGATACAAAGCGGTATATTGCACCACACGTGCCAAATCGGTATTGCAAAGGGTGGCGAAATAGTGGTAGGCCTGGCTTTCATAGCGGTAGCCGATGGATTCGCTGCGTTCCTGCGAGTTGAAATAACTGACAGGCAGTGAGCCGGTGCGGTTCAGTGTGTAAATGGTATATCCTTCACAGTCAATGGCATACATGGCACCAGCGGTGTTCCAGTTATAAACCAGTTCCGACAAACCCAATTTTCTGAACAGCGGTTTATCGAAAGGATAGTAGCCGGGGTCAGGATAGCGGTAATAGCCTTCCTGGATGGTGCCACGCTCCGACCAGTCCTTCAGCAGCACGTCGGTGATGGTCATCAGGTCGCCAAATTCGGTGTTTTCCAGCTCTTTGCTCAGGTAGGTGGGACACCAGTCGCGGCCATTGTTCATCTTGCCGGCCATCAGGTCGTTGATGTCGAGGCTCTGCGACAATTCTTTTTCGGTAGTGGAGGCCAACAGCAAAATGCTCTCGATTTGCAGGGGTGGCAGCTCATTCAGCGGAGACTGGCGTTCGCGGCCAATGATGACCAAGGTGCTGCTGTCGGCCAAAGCTCCCAAAATCAGGTCTGCATCCAGGGTGAATTGGCGGATATCGCCCACTTGTCCGGCAATATCTTCATTCTTAGCAATTGCCCAGGCCACAAAACCTGGCAGCTGGCTGAAGAATACCCCTCGCGATTGTTCGGCAAACATGTCGGATATGGTCATCACATGATTGGTGTCATCCAAGGTCATAAAGCCTTCGCCATCTTCCATGAACCAGATGTTGAATTCATTCAAAGTAATCTGATAATCAATATTTTCCTTGGCGAAATACTGCCTTTTCTGCTCCACAGGCAACTCGGTTACGATAGGCTTGTATTCGCTGAAAAACAGCTCTTTGTTCAGCTTGCGAATCAGATTGTCGCAGTTCTCCTGGGTGGCGTTGCCCAAGTATATCAGCATGTCGGTCACATAGCCGTCATAACCTATGGAATGCTTGCGTAATTCCACTTTGTGGGTGAATTTTTTGAAAATGGAGGCCACAGAGTCGGTCTCAAAGTGGGGTGGCAGTTCGCTGACCATGATCATACGACTGCTGTCGGCAAAGGAAGCCATGCCAATGGTCTGATAATGAAAACGATATTTCTTCCGGAAGTCTTTGTAAATGGAATCGGACGACTGGCTAACCATACAGCTGTCAATTTGTATATTCTGATTGGGAATATACTCATACACAAATAGTTTGGCGGTTCCTCGTTTGACCTCCTCCACAATGGAAGGGCGGGTGGTGACCAGGAGAACGCCTGCGGCAAACAAGGCTATGATAATCAGCCATATAATAGTTTTTCCAGCAGTTTTTTTCATCTTTTTTAATTTCCTGAGAAATGAGTTGGCAAAGGTAGCAAATTAATTCGTATTTTTGCCAAAATTTAAAGGATGTTTCGATCTATCCAGTCAAAATTATTTTTTCAAGTTGTGTGTGTGTTGGCATTGCTGGTGTGGGCGGTGCTGCAATTCATAAGTTCAACGCACTTTCTGCAACCGCCTTCCTCTACCACCTTCTGGCAGATGTTGGCCCCATTGCAGGGTCATTATGGCGGCATGATAACCATCATCAGTTTTGGCCTGCTCTTGCAAATTCTGCTTACGGATGTCTATTATTTCCGTGGCGGTTTCGGTGACAACCACCACCTGATGGTGTGCATTTGGTTCCTCCTGATTCTGTGTTGCGGAGGCTTTGTTTCGGAATTATCTCCCGTTTGGTTCTCCAACCTTATTTTGGCTATCATTATCAGTTTGAATTTCGATTACGACAATGGCAATCTGAAAAGCAAGGACCTTCTGTCGGGCATCCTCACGGGCGTGGCGTCCCTGTTTTATCCTCCCATGCTTTTTGTGGCGTTTTTTGTAATCAGTTCATTGATAATCAACAGATTCAGCAAGTATAAAGATATCATTGTTTATATATTAGGCATCCTGCTGGTATATCTCTATATCTTTTGTTTTTATTTCTTCTGCGATAGATTGCCGGAGTTGTACCAGTTTGTGTCGGAGATACGTTTCTACAATACCTTTGTGATGACAGAAATGTACTCATGGAAGGTTATGGTGCTGATAGCCACAACGGTGGTGTCTTTGCTTTATGCTACCGTGGTGCTGAAAATACAATATGACAGTAAGACGGTGCTTCTTCGTAAAAGATTGATAACCATACATTTGATTACCATGTCATGTCTGCTGCTGATGGTATTCTCTCCTTTTGACTTTCATCAGGCTGTAGGTTTTCTGTTGATACCTATGACCTTGTATTACAGCATGTTGTCGCAGATGAAAGAACATCCGTTCATTAATGACCTTATGATGTTGATTTTTGTAGTTGCCTTATGCCTTTAAAGAGTCATTATTCTGATACTGAAATACTTGAATGCGGATGCGATGAAGTAGGGCGGGGCTGTATTGCCGGACCGGTTTTCGCGGCTGCGGTGATTTTGCCTTACAATTATCAGAATGAGGAAATCAATGATTCCAAGCAGCTTTCAGCCGCCAAGAGAAACCAAATGCGAATGATTATTGAGCGCGATGCCTTGGCTTGGGCGGTAGGGCAGGTGTCTGAGAAGGAAATCGACAAGATTAACATTTTGCAGGCCTCTTTTTTGGCGATGACACGTGCCGTAGAGCAGCTGACTCTCAAACCGCAGCTGTTGCTGATTGACGGCAATCGCTTTGTCAACCGCACGGACATTCCCTATAAGACTGTGGTCAAGGGAGATGCTACTTATCTGTCCATTGCCGCCGCCTCGATTTTGGCCAAATGTTACCGCGACGAGCTGATGGAGCGTTTGCACGAGGAATATCCCATGTATGGCTGGAAGGACAACAAAGGCTACCCCACGCCTTACCATCAGGAAGCGGTGCTGAAATACGGCAACAGTCCCTACCACCGCCGCAGCTTCCAGCTGAAGCGACAATTGCGGCTGGAGTTCTAATAGTATCTCCACCGCGGTGCAGAACATACTTGCACCTAAGCACTGCACCTGTTCACCGCGGAAGGGTATCAATTCAGCCGTGGCTGAAAATACTCCAAAATTTTCCAAAATTCTTCCTTCCTTTTTTGCAGCCCAAAGCAAATCTAAAAACACGCATTCCGCCATTTCCGCATCTTTTTGCATAATTTCGTTCACTTTTTGAATCGAAAGTGTGTTTTATTAAACTATTGATTTTAAGTAAATTAAGCATTCTTTTGCTATTGATTTTAAGAATTGGGTGTTGTAACTTTGCCAACAGTAAAAACTTAACTTAAGATACTATGACAGAACTTTTACCTCTCGAAATGGCAAGCAATAAGTATAAGGACGATTTTGAAACAGTGTATGGCATCATTTCTGCCCATCGCAACCATGTCATACAGCAGGTCAACGGTGAAGCGGTGTTGATGGCATGGGAAGTGGGAGGGTTTGTTTTCAGCAAGTTGAAGACATCGGCATGGGGTAGTGGTGTTGTCCGTCAGTTGGCTGAATACATCCATACACAGAACCCATCTGTGAGGGGTTGGAGCTACCGCTCCATATACAAGATGGTTCAGTTTTATGAAACCTATTCATTTCCGACATTTACCGAACTGATTGGCAAGGTCAAATCTCAAATTGTGCCAGTCGAAATGGCACAAATCCCCAATCAACAAATAATGCCGATTCAATCGGCACAAATATTTTCTCAGACAATTGTGCCAATCCGATTGGCACAAATTCCCGACGTGCTGCTCTCTACAGGTTGGAGCAACCATCAGCTCATCTTGAACTACTGCAAGACGGATGAGCAACGACTGTTCTATATGCTGTATGCAGGTCGCGAACGATTGGAGTATAAAGAACTTGACCGTGCCATCAAGACCGATGCGATGTCGGCCATCCTAGGTGGCCACGATGTACAATCGCAAGCGATGCAAACTCTGTATCCGCAGGCACCGCTACTATTCAAAGATCGTGTCAGTTTGGATATGCTTGGATTACCTCTTGATTACAAAGAAGCGAGGCTTCGCAAATCTATTATTGTGCACATGAAGGATTTTATATTGGAGATGGGCAAAGACTTCCTCTTCATTGACGAAGAGCATCGGCTTGTGGTAGGTGGTAAAACTTTTAAGGTTGATTTGTTGTTCTACCACAGGTTGTTGCAATGCATGGTTGCTATTGAGCTTAAAACATCAGAGTTCCAGCCCAGAGATCTCGGACAGTTGGAATTCTATCTTGAGGCTTTGGATCAGGAGGAACGTCGTTCCTGCGAGAATCCTAGCATTGGCATCCTGTTGTGTAAGGAAGCCAACATGGAGGTAGTGCGTTTCGCATTGAACCGAAGCATGTCGCCCACCATGGTGGCACAGTATAAAGAGCAGCTGCAGGTGGGAGGGGTAATACAGCGTAGTTTGGTCGAGTTTTGTAGATTTTTGGATAATGGTGGAAAGGTCGTGAAATAGAACAGCAGAAAGAATTCTACCGCTTGCAACACAAAGGAGCAGGACAGGTATAGAGAAAGACAGAGAGGTGGTCACTTCCCTCACATCTTCCAGCATCTCTTTAATTGCTCCAACTTGCAACGATAAGCCGATGTCTTGGCCAGGCGGATGATATTGGTTTTGTAATCGGGTGGGAGATACTTATCCATTTCAGTGACAATTCCGTCTGGCATGCCATAAAACGCTTCCGCAATGCCGCCTGCGATACAGGCTTGGGTGTCGCTGTCACCGCCAAGCGATACTGCCAGTCTGACGCTTGACTCATAGTCTGTGCTGTCTATGAATGCGATGATGGCTTCTGGCACCGACTTTTGGCAAGACACAAAGAAACCATATTGGGGACGGATTTGGTCGCAAGTACGGTTAAGGTCGTATTCGTATTTCTTTGAAATATAATTCTTTATCTCTTCCTTGCTTTTCCCGTTGCGAGCCATAAAGATGGCTGCCGCCGTGGCTTGTGCCCCTTTGATGCCTTCGGGATGATTGTGCGTGATGCTGGCAGAGATTTCCGCCACCCGTTCCGTTTCCTCCAAGCTGTCGAAGAACCAGCCTACAGCGCTCACACGCATAGCGGAGCCATTGCCGTAGCTGTTATAAGGTCTTCGCACGCCATCTTTCCAGATATTTTCAGGGTAAAACAGCCATTGCAAAAACCTGCCACCATAGCCCGCACCGGAATCATAGTTCCCAAACTTTACCATTTTCTGTTCTAATACCTCATGAGATAGAGTAGGGTCGTCCATCAGCCATTCCGCCACCGCCATAGTCATCACCGAATCATCAGTATAGCGGCTTCTGCGACCAAATAATTCAAAATCAGTATCTTTAATACTATTAAATTCAAATGGAGAACCAATGATATCTCCTGCAATCGCGCCTAACATAAGTCTAAAGAAATTAATGCGTTATTTGATCTAAAGCTTTCTTCAATCGAGGACAATCTTCTATTTGTTCCCCAAAACTTGCTCCTGGGCCACCTCTCATAGAATACCATCCTTCTGTTGTTTTGTATGAAACATCCACGAACAAGGACTGCGACAACATCTGCATCAGATATTTGTAGGGCATGAGCAAAGTCTTAATGCCTCTTGCGGCATTTGTAGAATCGACATATACTTCATTTTCATATACAACATCCAGTACAGTATAAACACTATCATAAAAAGTGATTTGAATACTGTCCATCTGAAAATCTTCGTAGTTGGTGATGACAAAACTAGAAAGAGGTTCTTCGTCATCTTTCCCGATAGTCAGAATTATATTGGCAAAGTGCCAAGGAGCTTCCCAGGATCTGGGTATAACAGTGAAGCACATGAGTTCCACATCTGTAAAGGATACTGTTTGCCATTCCACAAAGCGTGAGATTGACTCACCGGAACAATCGCATTGATAAACCCGGTCATCCTTCGATGCTAGCCTCCAGAAATTGGATGCTGTAGCCCGCATCATCAGGGTGAATTCAAATACAGAATCATAGGCTATAACATTAGCCATTTGATCCAACATTCTGCATACCTGATTTGAATGGGCTTCAACAGATTGTGTGCTATCCTCCAAGAAATAATACACGGAATCTATCAAATTGATAAGTGAGAGCCTTTGGCTGTCATTGATTTCATAATCTGCTGCCCAATTCCGCAGGAAATTTGGCCAACGAACTTCCCCGGTTTCTTCATCAGTCTTTTGGGGTGTGGCGCAAGCAGATAGTGCGATAGCGCAAAGGATGAAAATTGCTATTTGTTTGTACTTTAACTGTTTCATTTTTGTTTTCGGTTTGAATTTTTTGCAAAAGTAGTTATTTTATTCGAGAATCACTTTGAAAGAGAAGCTTCTAAATCCCTCTTCTCTGAAGTTCACGGATTCTTTCTTGGATTTCTTCTAACAGGTCTTGATTACTCTTAGTATCCGAAATGTTTTTGTCAATGTCACATGACCTCCCATCTACCAGGGAATATAGAAACTGTTTAATCTGATTGAAAATGTTCATAAACTTGTATTTTTAAGGTTGAAAATTTTGTGTATTTTATGCAATGAATCTACAGATCACTCCTATTCTGTCGTGTTAATTCTTCGAACCCTTCGGCTAAATATCTGGAACTCTGTACTGTTTTTGTCTGCCTCATTAAGTATCTTTTCAAAGTCGCTGTCAGATACAGTTTTATTATTGAAAGCTACAACAATGGCATTTTTCTCTTCTTCCTCGTCCATCTCAACATGCAAATTGCTGGCAAGTGCTTCCTTCCGAATCATCATGTATGCGGGCAAGTACTCTGAACAGAGTTTTACCAAATGACGGCATGTTTCAATATTTGAATATCCAAGTTTCTGATTGAGTTGCGCTTCAAACAGGTATTGTTTTTTATCGATAGCAATCTTCTCATCTGAATTGTTCGAAATTTCACGAATAAATTTGACCACACTGTCAGCTTCTTCGTATCGTTCCAAACGATACAGCGCTTTTGCCTTGACAAACAGGGCTTCGAGACAGGGACTTTTTTTCTGTGCTGTCTTTTTGTCAAATACCATGTCCGAATATCCTATAGCTTCCTCATACCGGCCTTTGTAGAGGCATAGCACCGCATTCAAAAAGTCACAAGTCATGCTGCAATCCTTTAGCAACGGGACATTCTTTGTAGCATCATGCAGACATTCATCGTCAAGCATCACATCGAACATCCGTTTAGCTACGAGAGCTGCATTTCTATAGTCACCGCTCTTGATTTTGGCAACGACTTGTTTCATGCACACCTGAACAGCACCATCATAGTCATGCTTATAAAAATATGTGGAGAAATCCTTACCAAACTTGTACTCCTCATCTATCATGGGCACATCGTTAAACGAGTTGGCAAAAGCCCTGATCTCGGCATTCTGTTTGATATGATATGAGCGCAACTTGTTGCTCAATGTAAGTCCATCTAATGAACGCATACGGCTGATGGCTACATACGCCTGTCCAGGAGCAAATGTTCCTCGAGTCAAATCGAAATGCATACGGTCAAAAGTCATTCCCTGCGACTTATGTATCGTGATAGCCCAAGCCAGTTTCAAAGGATATTGTGTAAAACTTCCCACAACCTTCGATTCAACCTTTCGGGTATCCTCATTATATACACTTTCCTTGCTCTCCCACACCATCTTTTCCACTTTGAGTGTTTTGCCATTTTCCAGGACCACAACAATTTTGTCATCGGTCAATTTAGTCACAATGGCAATGGTTCCATTCACCACACCTCTTGGATAATCGTTGCGGCAGAAGATTACCTGTGCACCAACTTTCAGCTGCAGTTTAACCGGCACTGGCGCATCTTGCATCTTGAATTTTCCATCTAACTCCCCCTCATAACAGAATTCCTCCGCTTCTATCTCGTCTAACTTCATCTCATTAATGCTTTCAGCAATTCTATTATAAGCCGTCAGGGTAACCGAATAATCGCCAACTTTGTCATCAGAACTCACATGTTCATTAATGATTTCAAAATCCTCTTGAATATTTTCTCCTACACGCATACGGTCTAAAACATCCAAAAAAGGCTGATCTTTCTGACGATAAACCTTCTGAAACTCTATCTTGGGCAGATTCATTCGTTTCAATGCGTACGCTTTGTAGAAATAAGGAGTTCCATTTCCATAAAAGTCTCGGAGCATATCTTCATCTGCCGTACCCTGCTTATATACGGGTGGCAATTGAAATAAGTCGCCTACAAAAACAACCTGCTTGCCCCCGAAAGGTAAATGCGAATAAGTCAAAGTCCTGAGAAATCTATCCATACCGTCCACCATATCGGCTCTTACCATCGAAGCCTCATCAATGATAATGGTATCTGTTTTCTCCAGCACGCGTCTTTTCTCTAACGACACTTCCATGTGGGTTGTAGGACCAATTATCTCCAATGGAAAGCCAAAGAAGGAATGCATAGTTTGACCTCCAACATTGAGTGCTGCTATGCCTGTGGGAGCAAGAACCAAAAAGTTCTTGTTGATTTCCTTTTGGATTCTCTTCACAAAAGTGGTTTTACCCGTACCAGCCTTCCCTGTGATGAAAAGACTGATGTTGGTATATGCCACAAGATCGTATGCTTTCTGCTGCTCGAAGTTGGTTTTGTCGAATGCTATTTCTTTGTTTTCCATATTGGCGTGTTGTATTTTGTTTTCGGGTGCAAAAGTACAACCGCCTCGCGCAACCAATTTGCGCAAAAATAAAAAGCACGGAATAACTTTTGGTGAAATTTGTATTATCTTTGCAAAAACCATAAAACCCAACAAATATGGAACCTTTCATGATATATTCCGGAAAACATGTATTTCACTTTACAAAATTCGAATCTGCGTTGAGAATCATTGCAACCCAATCCTTAAAGTTTGGCCGTTTTGAGAATATGAATGATATTGCAGAAGTGAAAAGAGAAGTTTATGGTATTATTTCTGCCGATATTATAGATAGTGAATTGTCAAAATATCAATCCATAAGTCTTACATTAGACAAGCCCTCGCACCGTGGCTTCAAAATTGACCCTCTATGGGGTCACTATGCACAAGGAGGTAATGGTGCATGTTTGGTTTTTGATAAAGACAAGTTATCACAAAGGGTTGTTGAACAATTTGGTGAAAAAGCAAAAATTGCTCCAATCAATTACTTGCCTAATTTTTCAAATGCAATATTCACGGAGGGAGATTCTCAAGAAGCAGTAGAAAAATATATAGAAGATAATCTAGAGGACATTTTCTTCACCAAATCTCTTGACTGGGAATATGAACAAGAACTGAGGATCTTAATCAAAGAGGACAGGGAAAATGAGAAATACCTTTGTTGGGATGATGCATTAATTGCCGTTATACTTTGCCTGCCAAAAGTCATCAACTACAAAGAGTCGCCTGAATTCAGAATTATGAAATCCATGTTGCCGGCCATCCCTATTCTTAATTATACGACATCTTTGGGGAACAAAGAATTACTCGATGAGAACGGGGGAAAAGTGTGTGACATTATTGGTGAGGATTTACAAATACTCTTTGAATGAGATATGTACTAAAAAAACTATTTAATCTGCCAAATTAAACAATCGGTTAATGCGGTTTTCTTTAGTTCCAAATCTTCTATGTTGGTATCTTCCCTCTTTTTGAGATTCTATTGACGTCTTTTTTATCCAATTGTAATAATCATCCGTATCACCATTTTTATCCAATGTTGGTTGACAAATATGAAAATTACAATCTTTTTGAGCCTTTATTTCTCTTTCAACAGGGCCGAAAACACTAAAACCACCAGATGCCTCTATCATCAAATTGTTTGTCAAAACAAATCTGTCATGCCAACCTTCTCCTTGTGCTGGAATTTGATATAATGTAAAAGAAAAATCCAAATTAGGTCTGATATCTTTAAGCATTTCAAGTATTTCTTTGTAAAAGGAGAGCCCCAATTCTTCATTATCAAAATTGTTACCTCCAACTCCACTAAAAATAGAAATATCAAAAGGGATACTTAATGATTGAGGTAATATGTTTTTAAAAAGATGCTTTAAATGATATTGGATATACTTTCTATCATTCAAGATATGAGGATCTATAAGGATAAGAGAATTACAGGGGATAGAAAAATACTCTTTTAATCCATAATAATCCCCTTTCTGATGAAATTTAAAATGTATTTTTTTCCCTGAAACGAGATGTTTATTTCTCGATAGCATTTCCGCATTCAAGCTTAGTACACCTTTTTGTTGAGCAAACGTTTCACAATAACTCTGGTCTTTATCAAGCAAAAAGACTGAGCATAATTTCTCAATGGAAAGACTATCGTCTTCAATTATTGCATCAATCTGCCCTTTTTCGGCAAAGCAACTTCCTCCGGTTTTATGCCATAAAATACTCAAAAAATCATCTTGGCCAAAATCCTCAATCGGTATTTCTGCTTGAACATTATTTGCTTGCAAGACACAGAATAAGTCCCATGCATTAGGACCAAAAATATCCATGTCAAGTTTCTTTACAGCTTTCCAGAAACCGTATTGAAGAAAGATTTTTCCCCTTTTCATTTTGCCTCCATCTTCATTTTTAACAAACGCATAGACAAATCTGTCGCCTCATCAAAAAAACCTGGGCCAAATGGCTCATTCAACCGTCCGTCTTCAAGAACCTTTATCTGACGATTATGGGAAATACCTTCTTCATCTTTTTCCACATAATTGAGTGAAATGTCATTTGGCATAAGTACATTTTCTTTATCTGCAACCATCACCTGAAGTTTACGAATCAAATATTCGCTATGGGTTTCAATGATGAAGTGGATATTGTATTTTTGAAATGCTTCCACAAACATATCGGCAAGAAGCGACTGATATTTTGGGTGGAGATGAATTTCGGGCTCTTCTACACAAATGATTTGTTTTGGTTTGTTCCAATATCCTTTATGAGGCTTGCCTTTATACCAAGGAATTTCTATTTCATTTTCAATATTTTTTATGTCAGGTGATTTAATTGCATTGTCAATTAGCAACAATAAGGACACTAATTGAGTAATGCCATAACCTTCGTCTGCAAGCAACCTGTATTCTTTTTCTTTTTTTAGATATATTTTAACACCACCTTCCTCATCACCTTCTACACTAACTTTACCAAGATTAAACCTCTCTTTACCCAACCAACGATTCATAAAGCCACCAGGTTTATGATAATATGGATCGGCAGATAAAACATCGAAATGCTCCTCGAATGTTACTCGCATACTATTAAAAACGCACAGAGCATGGCTCATTTTATTGTCGTTCTCAACTGAATATGAGCGTCGTATTGCTGCAGAATTCGAATCTATATATTTTACATTACAAGTAAACCAAGGGGAATATACTTCATTTGTGACTAATTCAAAAAAATGTTCTATAATTATGCCTTTTGGAAAATATTTATCCATCATTTCCTCCATCTCTTCATCAGTCTTACAGTATTTCTTCCATTCTTCAATATCACTATTCCGTTTATCAATCCATTCATACCAGTTATTTAGAAGTTTAATATTATAATCTTCTATATTGATTTTATTTTCTTCTAATTGCTTTCTGGTATTTTCCAAATCACGAGTTAACCTTAATGCAACTGACGTGTTCTCATATTTTTTGTATAAATCTTTCTTGAATACTTCAATGCCTCTGATCAATTTAAGATACTGGCTTGCCAATGAGAAGTTGTTGAAATTTTGAGTGATGTTTTCTTTGTATATTTTTTTATTTCCGATTCCTCTTGGTGTTGTGTCTTTTTCAAGAATAATACTTCCATCAATTTTTTCAATCGTATATCTACAAAGATGCCCATCATTAAGAGTATCAGCTTTCTTGCTTTTGAAATATCGCCTGACATATACTTCTTCTTGAAGATAATTAGACCATATTTTATATGAAATTTCTATCTCATTACTATTTGCCTGTTTGTGTAATACTTTCTTAAAATTGCCGAGGTCAAGGTCTTTTGAATACAATTTGAGAGCTGTATGTATAGTCTCTTTTTCATGTGGCAATTTGCTCAATAGCATAAGAGCTTTTGTCATAGAACTCTTCCCTGCACTATTGCATCCTGTCAGTACGGTGATAGGGGCAAGTTCAAAATCTGCACCGTCTTCACCAAATGAGCGAAAGTTTTTCAAACTAAAAACTGGGTTCATGTTTTTATTATTGTTCATATTCTTCTTTGTTTGTTTTCGTTTGCAAAAGTACAACCTTCTTGCGCAACTTATTTGCGCGAATTTTCTTTTTTCTTTTGCTCCAACTCTTTTACCGTGCGCTCCACCACTTCTTCCAGTTGATAAGTGGATACGCCAAGAGGTTTGTTGATGTCACGCAGAGACCATTCCACAACGGTTTTGTCAGTTGATTTGCAAATAAGCAAACCCACAGTTGGATTGTCACCGTCGCCACGCATCAACTCGTCGATAGCAGTCACATAGAAATTCAGTTTGCCGGCAAATTCGGGGATGAATTTCACCACCTTTAATTCGACGACAACATAACGGTGCTGGGGTATGTGATAGAATAGCAAGTCGGGGAAGAAAGTCTGACCTCCGGGCATTTGCAGCTCCATCTGACGGCCCACATACGAAAAGCCCTGGCCTAACTCCATCAGAAATCGTGTAACATTGGATACCAACGCATCTTCTAGGTCCTGTTCCTCGTATTCTTCTCCCATGGAGAGAAATTCAAAATGGTAGGGATCTTTCAGCAGCTCTTTGGCCAATTGGCTCTGTGGAGCAGGTAGTGTATGCTCGAAGTTAGTAAGTGCTGCACCTTGACTTCCGAATAGATTGGCTGCCACTTGGGCTTCAAGTCTGCTGCGACTCCAGCCCTCTTCCACAACCTTGTTAATATAGAACATAGCCTCATCAAGAGACTGGCATTTGGAGATAATCAGAATATGACAGCCCCATGGTATAAGACCAAATGTATCAGGAAATTGCAATTGGCCAACGACTTGTTGACCTTTTTCGTCAACAGTTTGTTGACGATTTGCAGTTTCTAATTCGTCAACAACTTGTTGACGAATTTCAACATCTTGATTATCACCCGTCTTGGATGCTAAAGCAATACCAAATTCGTCACCAACTTGGGGACGAATTGCAAATCTTTCACTATAAAATGCATACCAACGTTTCATGTATTTGAGGTTGGTTACAGAGAAACCTTTTTCGTTGGGAAATGCCGTTTTCAAATCAAGACACAACTGATTAAAGAAGCCATTTCCCCATTTGCTTTCAGCACGAAGTTCAACTATGTCGCGTCCTAAGCTCCAATAAAACTCAAGCATGGCAGTGTTTACACGGACCGCCGCTTTTACTTGGCTTTGGCGAAAACGCTGCTTGATGTCAGCCATCCATTGTACGTAACCTTCGTCGGTGGTCATTTCTTCTCGGAATATAAATGTTGGTTTTTCATTCATCATTATTAAAGAATTTGTGAAGTGCAAAAATACAAATAAATTCTATTTCAAGGAGTGATATGCTTGAAGTTGTGCTGCCACATAATCTTTTACCTTCTGTTGTATATTGGTAGGAGAAAGTACAATCAAGTCTTTGCCAAATGAGGTCAATTCCCTGATAAGTTCATAATTCTCGATGCATTCAATGGAAAAGAAGGCCCCACCTTTCAACATTGGATACTGACGACGCAGTTCAGCTTCTTTTTCATCATGAAAGGGTCGTGTAGGTTGAGATTCGTGTATTGGTTTTGTAATAACGTAATTCTTGGAATAATCACTTACCCAGAAGATAATGGTTTGCAATGGCCTGTCATCATAAAGAGATACACCTATAATATCCTCAAAGCGTTCATTCAGATTACCGGGGTATGGGATATATCGATGATTTGATAGCATATCGAATTGGTCAATCTGGTCCAACCTGAAATTTAGTAATCTACCAGAGTCCTCTGCGGAACCAAAGAGATACCATCTGCGATTGTACTCTTTCAATAAGTGAGGATGAATAATCACCTGTTTTACATTGTCGAGGTCATCAAAAGTATGATAATGCAACTTCAGCACCTGTCGTTGCGAAATAGCGGTAAAAAGTTCCCCGAACAGAGTGGTTTTCTCTAAAGGATTCTTGGTAAAGGAAACGATTTGGCGCTTTTCTTTAAGATTCAAGCTGCCTTTCAACTTTTCCAGTCCGTCAAGATTTGGAAGACCGTCAAACTGTCCCAGCAACGACAATGCTTCCGAAAGCAGATACTTCTCATCCTCGGTCAATGGCTTCTTGAAAATAGAGAATGATGGGTCTTTATAACGCAAACATTCTTTTTTCACCGTGAGATTTGGATTCTTTTGGCTGACCGCATCAATTTGATAATGCTCAATATCTGCAAGAAAGGGGCCCGCTTTTTCTATATAGTTGATGTCATATTGGATTGTGCGAATGCTGACTTTCATTTTCCTCTCTTCTAATTCTTCATTCACCAATTCACATATATCGGCAACAGAATAGTTCCTATATCGATTGGCAAGCAACTTGTCAATGATGTAATATCGCGTAACGGCGTTTTTGTTGGCTGGCATGATTGTGGTTTTATTGTGATTGTTCTTGTTTTTTTTGTTTGCAAAAGTACGACCGCCTTGTGCAACCTATTTGCGTGATATGTATTTTGCAAAGATACATATTATTTCCGAAATAATTGATAACACTGGAGAGAAAGTCCTGATTTGTCGCATATAGATACAAGTATTTAAGCATATTTCTTCCAAAAATTCCAGCTGCTATCCTCAAGTTTGAGAAGCGTGGGAAAATTTTACCTCTCGATTCAACGCTATTTTCTGTTCGAAAAAATCATCTTTTCGAACGAAATTTGTAATTTCTTATAATGTTGATTTTGAGATGATTAACAATGTTTTGTCCCATGATATTAAGAATTGGGTGTTGTATTTTTGCGGGCAAAAACAATTTCAAATATTAATACTATGGAAAAAAAATTACTCATAGAAGTCGAAAAAAAGATTATCACCGTCAGAAACAAGAAGGTGATTTTAGATTCAGATGTTGCGGAGCTGTATGACGTTTTAACCAAGGAAATCAATCAAGGGGTTAGCAATAACCCTGAAAAATTTCCAGAAGGGTATGTTTTTGAATTGACTGAAGACGAGAAAAACGAGGTGGTCAAAAATTTTGACCACCTCCAAAAACTCAAGTTTTCACCACAATTGCCAAAGGCTTTCACCGAAAAAGGCCTCTATATGCTGGCTACAATCTTGAAAAGTGACCAGGCAGTGGACACTACCATCGCCATAGTGGAGGCTTACGCAAAATTAAAGGAATTGTCGCGAGTGATTGTTGAAGTCCCGTAACAAGAAGACAACAGTACGGAGCAACAGTTCTTGTTGCATTGAGGCGGGCAATTAGTGGAGGATATCATGGGCGACATCTTACCTAAACAGAGTAGCGAGACTTCCTTTGAGCTGAACTTGGCGATGTTTAAGTTCAAGCATTCTGTGAAAAGGGAAAATGATGAGGAAATCAAGCAGTTGAAGGCTAAATTAGCAGAATTGGAGAAGAAAGTTAGATAATATCTTATAATGTTGATTTTTAGATGATTAATAATATTTAGCCCTCGGTTTTAAGAATTGGGTGTTCTATTTTTGCAAGACAATCATTCAATAACTACACAAATGGAAAATAGTATTGTATTAAATCAAAATAATGGTGAAATCATTTTCTACCAGCCTGACAATAATATACGTCTGGAAGTGATGTTGCGAGAAGATACGGTGTGGCTTAATCGACAACAGATTGCCGAGTTGTTTCATAGGGACATCAAGACTATAGGTAAACACATACAAAATGCCAATGCGGAAGAATTAAAAGGAATTCCAACTGTCGCAAAATTTGCGACAGTTCAACAAGAGGGTAATCGTCTAATAAACAGAGAAATAGAATATTTTAATTTAGATATGATTATATCTGTGGGGTATCGTGTTAAATCAAAACAAGGGATTCTCTTTCGTCAATGGGCAAATGCTGTTCTTAAGGAATACCTGTTGCGTGGATATGTTATCAACCAAAGAGTAGAACAGTTGGAGCAGCGAGTTGCTAAAACGGAAGAGCAAATTGGTTTCTTTGTTCGCACTGCATTGCCTCCCGTTGAGGGCGTTTTTTACGACGGACAGGTCTTTGATGCCTACACCTTTGTGGCAGATTTGATACGCTCGGCTCATGAACGAGTCGTCTTCATCGACAACTATGTGGACGATTCGGTATTGAAGACTCTCACCAAACGGAATGAAGGAGTTAGTTCCAAAATCATTACCCGAAAGATATCGGAAACATTGCAGGTGGATTTAGAACGCCACAACCGACAGTACTCATCAATAGACATCAACACTTCCGACCGTTACCATGATCGATTCCTCATTATTGATAACACAGTCTATCATCTTGGAGCCTCCCTCAAAGATTTGGGCAAGAAACTTTTCGCATTCAATAAGATGGAGGTGCTCGCAGAAGAAATTATCTCTTTTGCCAGCTGAAAAACTTTGCAAAAGGACGAAATTTCTTGCCAGTCACACCTGGTTTTACCACCCAATTTGCTTTGGGATTATTGTACTTCTGTTTTTATGTTCCTCACTTTCGCGGCAGCAGGGTCTCTTCATCAGGGCAAGCGGCTCCGGTGCCGCGAGGAGGGTAGGGAAGTGATGCCGCTTACCGCTCCTCTAACTTCGGTTTAACAGGGTCATCCAAGTGTATGACATAGTCATATTCCACTGTCAGCACGCCTTTTACGCCCTTGAAATATTGCATGGTTTCTTCAAGTGTTTTGTTCTCGGGCTTCTTCAGCGCCATGCCATTCATGAAATGGTAGTCATAGACAATCTCGCACTTGTAATTCTTGATGGCTTTCAATATGGCCTCTTTCCCTATTTCCGCATCGTATAAAATCAAAAAAACATTCGGAGAGTGTTCCGGAACAAACTTGTCTTCCAGCAGGGGCTCCGACTGCTCAACCACTTGCTCTGTCCTGCACGACATCAAGCACAGAAGAGCAAGTAGAACTATCAAAATCTCGATTTTATTGATCATTGGATATCTAATTATCAATTACTAAATGCCAATAATCAATTATCAACTATTAATTATCAATTGTCAACTGTTAATTATTAATCGCTGCCATGATTTCTTCCTCTGATTTTCCCAGCACCTGCAAGTAAGCACGGATGTTGTCACAACTGCTGTCGTCAGGGTATTTGTGCAGGAATTCGCGGTATTCGTATTCGGCATCCAGATATTTGTGCAAGATGTCATCGTAGATAAAAGCGCGGTTCAGATAGCAGTTCTTTACACCTTCGTATTCAGGGTAGGTGGCTTGGATCTTTTCGAATACAGAAATACCTTTCCGGGCATATTTCTCAATATATTCCTCATCAGGATTCGGTTCCATGCTGGCATTTTTTGCCAATATCATGCAGGCTACACCCGCTTTGGACAGCATGTCGGGAATGATGTTGTTCTCGGGATGCATATCAGCAAATCTGATAGTCTGGGTGATGAAATCCTCGAAAAGCTCCTTGTTGATAATGCCTTGCTGATACAGCGAGTCGGCTTTGTCGTAAGCCTGCAACAGTTCGGTCTGGTCGCAGCTTTCCTCTTGGACAGCATTGACATTTTGATTCCTCGATTTATTGCAGGAAAATAGGAGAGTGGCTATGCATAAAATGTATAGAAGTTTCCTCATGCTATTTGTTTTTCGTTTTGTAATTTGGTTTGAGCTTGCCGCTGGCAATGTCATTGAACTTGCGCTTGAGCACCATCTTTTTTAGTTGTGACAAGTGGTCGGTGAAGACAATGCCCTGCAGGTGATCGTATTCATGTTGAATCACACGGGCCACATAACCCTTGAAATGCTCCTTACGGCGTTTGCCAGTCTCATCGGTGTATTCAATGTCAATCTCCGACTTGCGCGTCACATCCTCGTGAATGTCGGGCAGACTTAAACAACCCTCATTGAAGGTGAAGTCGTCGCCAGACTCGTTGGTGATGATTGGATTGATGAATGCGCCCTTGTATATTTCGACATCGTCGTATGCTTCTTTAAAAGGTTCTGTATCAATGACAAAGATGGCCAACGATTGTCCAATCTGCGGCCCTGCCAAGCCCACACCCTGCGAGTGATACATGGTCTCAAACATGTCGGCAATCAAGGTGGAGTAGTCCTGTGATTCGTCAGCCTCTGCTGCTTTCTTTCTTAAAATCGGATGTCCGAAGACGTAAACGGGAAGAATCATAGTCAATTTATAATTAATAGTTAATAGTTAATAGTTAATAATTAGTGTTTGATTTTGTTCGAGGTCTATTTTCCATTATTCATTCTTCATTCTTCATTATTAATTGTTAATTGTTAATTTCTGTCACCTAACCCCTGTCCACTGTAACCTCTTTCATAAAGAGGTAGCTCTGCAAGATAATTGTGGCGCTGATTTTGTCCACCAGCTCTTTGTTTTGGCGTGCTTTTTTTCCCAATCCAGCATCTATCATCGTCTGAAACGCCATCTTGGAAGTGAAACGCTCATCCATCCGCACCACTGGAATGTCGGGAAGCTCCTTCTTTATGCGGTTGACAAAGGGCTCAATGAAACGGGCCGAGTCCGATTGGCTGTTATCCATCTTGCGTGGGTCGCCCACCACAATCACATCCACTTTTTCTTTGCTCACATAGTCTTTCAGAAAGTCAAAGGCCTTCGACACATGCACTGTATCTAAGCCGTTGGCAATGATTTGCAGCTCATCAGTCACCGCAAACCCTACCTTTTTCTGTCCGTAATCTATGGCAAGTATTCTACCCAATATTCCAATTTTTTTGCAAAAGTATGAAATTTAAGGAGATAGAAAAAGAATAGATTCATCATAAATTATTAAAAAAGGTTAATATCAACAATAAAATTTAAAATTTTTCGATTGATGTAGTTTTTGATTACTTTCTTTCGTTATTACTATTGTGAAACTACAGGATCCTTTTGAAGCTATGCTCCACCGCTACCGCGGCTTGCTGTTCTCTCTGTGCCGACACTACTGCCGTCGTGGTCTGGAGGCTGATGATTTGTTGCAAGAAGCTACTGTGGCGCTATGGCGAGACCGCGAAAGATTGCTGTCACTATCGGCAGTTCAACAGGCGGCACTGATATGGAAAATAGGTCGCAATGCCATGATAGATTGTTTGCGGAAGCTGAAAGAGACCGAGGAGTTGCCGGAAGGATATGAGACCGCTGATGAAGATCGTAGCATGTTGCGCGAATTGCATGAAAGGATTGCCTTGCTCGATGAACCTGACCGCTCAATAGTGAGGCTACAGCTGGAAGGCTACAATTACGAAGAGATTGGCGAGCGGGTAGGGATGACAGAGAAAAATGTGAGCGTAAGGCTGGTAAGAATAAAAGAAAAACTTAGAAAATCAATGGCAATATGACAGAGAATGAATTTGACAAGTTATGGCAACAGGCTGAAGTAGAAGGCTATAGCCAACGCTTGGTAGCCGAATACCCAGGCTGGCGGCGGAAACAGCAGCGCACCATCAGCATGGTGGCGGCTTCTTTGGCTGTTGTGGTCCTGGTTGTGCTTGTGCTTGTCGCACAATTGCAACAGCCTCAGGACTTTGAGAAAGTTTATTGTAACCGTGTCGGCACTACCGATGCGCAATGGGCCTCTTTGGCTGCAGAAATACTGATGGAGTAATGAAAAGATTATTGGTTATTTTGATGTTGCTGCTTCCCGTGGCAGCAATGGCACAGAGTGAGCTGTACAAACAGTATGCTTCGCAAGAAGATCTCGCCGTGGCACAGGTGAGCGGTTTCAAACTTAATGAAACCGTGCGTGTGGATGTGGTGCTCGTGGTGGCAGATAATGAGGCTGCTTGGAATCGGCTCAAAGAAGAATTGGATATTCGTGGTGAAGAAGGAGTTAACAGCTGGCTGGGTGAACTGAAGCAACCGGTCAAGCGAGTGAAATGGAATGGAAAAACATTACTGCGTGTGATTGCCTCGCATGCACGGCGTACTGTTGGCTTCTATCGTATTGACAATGAGGAACAATATGATGCTTTACTGGATTATCAGCTTAATAAAATGAAAAAATAAAAAAAAACGGAAGATAGTCATGAAGAGAATCTGTAGAATAACTGTTATGTTGGTGCTGTCAGCCTTATGCCAGATGTCATGTTCGAAACAGGAAAATCTAAACAATAATGGCAACGGGGATGTCAACAACAATAATAAAGAACGTGTCATCGTTTACACGGTGGGACAAAGTGAAAGTCAAAGGGCTTTGGCTACTGAGGCTGAGTGGGATGCCTTGTTGGACCAGCTTTGTGACCAGGCACAAAATGGCATCGAAGTGACATTTTATAACATGAGCCCGACAACTTGCCATATAGGAAAGAGTACCAATAGCCCCAAAAGCCCTGTAAGTATCAGCACTACCAGCCGTGATGAAATTAAGGCTTGGATGAAAGAAATGGAGGAACAAGGTCGCACGGTAAGGGTTACATACGACTCTGCCACAGGCACTTGGAACGGAGTTGCCTATACCACAATGGCATACACTGCCACAGCCATAATTATTGGTAATTGGCATTTTAATAGTCTAATAGTAAGTCATATAGGTTCGAATGGCGACTTGCAAGACAGTGAACTCTATGTGCCTGAAGAAGATGGAGGTTCAATGTATTACAATTTCTGTGACAATGGAAATATGGTGCTGACTTTTAATGCTATGGATGGAACTACTGCCGTTGACAGCGCATCCTGGACCCTTACGGATGAGGGCAGACTCTTTAGTGAATTGCTGCCCAATGGTGGCTATTGGGATGTCAACTGGATTACTCCCAGCACGATGATCATCTCGCGTATCGGCCTCAATGATGAAAACGACAACCTGTATTATCAGATGCAATTCGACAGACAAAGAAAAAAATTATCACACCCGTAGTTTTTTGCCCACATCTTACGTTCTTATGATAGAAACAATCAAATTTCATTAATAATCAAAACAAATTAAAAACTTAAAACAGTATGAAAAAAGTATTTTTTGTAATCGCAGTAGCCGCTTTTGCATTTTGCATGTCTTCTTGTCAGAAAGATAAAATCGTTCCTGATGTTGTCAATGGAACTAACGGTAATGTAAATAACACCAGAGTGATGACCACTGCCGACCTTACCGGTACCAATTGGACTGCTACACTGTCTCTCGGTGACTTGGTTTACGCTATGACAGGTATGACTCTCAACGACTATGGTTGCCAGTTCCCAGAAGGTTTCGACACCAATATGGTTTATCACATCAGTTTCGATCCTCAGTATGCTCATATCACTTTCTCTGAAAACATTAGCGTTATCAATGTGGCCGAAGCTTCTATCGGACAATATACTATGGAAGAGATCCAGCAGATGAATTTTGCATACGTTTACGATCACGCCACCCATACTGGCACTTTGACAGCAGAAGGCGTTGACGAGGACGGTAACCCCATCAATTATCAGATTCCTTTCACATACGATGACAATGCTGATACTATCACTATTACTTTGCAGTTTGCTAACGCTGAAGATGAAAACACCACTATCACCTTCCCATTGGTGTTCAATCGTGATTCAGCTGCAGTATAGTTAATACTAAATAATTCGTTTCTTTGTTCGCGCCCGCCTTGTTGCGGGCGCTTTTTTTATGTTTTTTTGAAGGCCCGCAGAGCTCTGGCCTGCGAGACAATCATGGTATGGCTATATATTCCCCCACCTTCACCACCGTTTTCTTACTTGTGCCAGTGGAGGTGAGGGTGCGGAGACGCAATATATACAATTCAACAAATAAACAATTCAACAATTCAACAAAAAAACGTATCTTTGCACCTTCAAATTTAATTACAATGAAAAAAATCTCTTTACTTCTTCTTTTCTGCTGCCTCTTTGCTTGGTCTCGCGCCGACGAAGGAATGTGGCTGCCTGTTTTTTTGAATTATAATGAGGCTGAAATGCAGCAATTAGGCTTCAAACTGACTGCTGAGGATGTTTATAGTGTCAACCATCATAGTATGAAGGATGCTATCGTGCTCTTTGGTGGCGGTTGCACGGCCGAGCTGATCTCATCAAAGGGTTTGCTGCTGACTAACCATCATTGCGGTTATTCCTATGTACAGCGTTATAGCACATTGGAACACAATTATTTGCATAACGGTTTTTGGGCCAAGTCTTTCGAGGAGGAAATTCCTTGCGAGGGACTGAGCGTAACTTTCTTGGTTGAAATGCGTGATGTTTCCAAGGATGTGCTCGAAGGCGTGAATGATAATATGGGCAATGCCGACCGCGAGAAAATCATCAATGCTAATATTGAAAAATTGAAAAAAGAATTGGTGAAGGGAACACATTATACGGTGGATATTAAATCGTTTTATTATGGTAATCAGTATTTTGCATTTATCAATGAGACATACCATGATATTCGATTGGTAGGAACTCCTCCCGAAAGTATCGGCAAGTTCGGTGGTGATACCGATAACTGGATGTGGCCCCGCCATACCGGCGACTTCTCCATGTATCGTATCTATGCCAACAAGAACAATCAGCCCGCGGCCTATTCCAAAGACAATGTGCCCTTTACCCCGAAAAAATATTTCACCATTTCCACTAAAGGTGTGGAGGAAAATGACTTTACCTTGGTATTTGGTTATCCTGGTACTACCCAGCAGTTTATCATTTCGGATGCGGTGGATATGACCGTGAATGACATTAACCCGGTGGCTATCCATCAGCGTGGAACCCGCTTGGATATCATGAAGAAATACCAGAACCAGTCCACTGAAATCCGTTTGATGTACTCCGCCAAATCTAACTCCATCTCCAATGGCTGGAAGAAATGGATAGGGGAGAGCAAGGGCCTGAAAGAATGCAAGGTTGTGGAAAGAAAACAAGCCGAAGAGGCTGAGTTCGAACAGTGGCTGAAACAGAATCCTGAGATGAATAAACAATATGGCAATGTATTGTCCGATTTGAAAAAGTCATATAGTACTTACCGTAAACTTAATACAAGTACGACTTATTTTTATGAGACTTTCTGGGCAGTTGAAATGATGCAGTTCATGTACCGCAATTGCTCACAACTGATAGCGCTTGCCTATGATAAAGCCACTACCAACGAACAGTTTGAGGAGGCCAAGGCCAAAGTGCTTTCCCGTATTGATGGTTTTTATAAATCATACTATAAACCTATTGATAAAGAATGCTTTATAGAGCTGATGTATTATTATTTCACGACCATGAATCCTGAATTAATGCCTCAAGAGTTGAGACAATACACTTATCTCACTGCTCCTGGATTAAAAGCTTTGTTACAGGGATTTGCCGAGGATATTTATGAAAAATCAGTGTATAAGGATGCGGAAACATTTAAGGCCTTTTTGCAGAAAGCCAATAAAAAAGCAATAGTAAAACTGGACAATGATGTGCTTTTTAAGCTGTTAAATCCTGCTATGGACCAGTATGTGAATGATTATGAGGCAATGCGCGAGGTTTCTTCAAAAATCAACAACGACTACCGCTTGTATGTGAAAGCTCTGATGCTCAAAGAGAAAGACAAAACTTTCTATCCGGATGCCAACTTGACTATGCGTGTCACTTACGGTCAGGTGAAAGGTTTCCATCCGCAGGATGGCAAGGATTACATTTATTACACTACTTTGGCTGGCGTGATTGAAAAGGATAATCCCGATATCTTTGATTATAAAGTGGATCCGAAACTGAAACAGTTGTACGAAGCTAAGGATTATGGTCGCTATGCCAACAGCAAGGGTGAGATGCCCGTGGCCTTCATCGCTAGCAACCACACTACCGGAGGCAATTCTGGCAGTCCTGTCATTAATGCCAATGGCGAGCTGATCGGTGTGAATTTTGACCGTGTGTGGGAAGGTACCATGAGCGATATTAACTATGATGTGAATCGTTGCCGTAATATCTCATTGGATATCAGATATTTCCTCTTTATCGTGGACAAGTTCGCCGGTGCGCAGAACCTCTTGAATGAAATGACGCTCAATTAACATATTTTATGATTGACCTCTCGCATATTGGTGATTTCTCACGACAATACTTCGTTTATAATCTCTATTTGAAATTCTTTCATAATCATTTGTATTATAGAAAGTTGCATGTTGTTAATAGAGAGCGTATACCTGCCAAAGGTGAACCTGTGTTGGTGATTTATAATCATCAGAACGGCTTGAATGATCCGTTGAACATCTTGTATATGTTCGATGATTACCGCCAGCCAGTGTTCATTGCCAGAGGCGATATTTTCAAGAAGGATAGGATAGCGAAAATCCTTCGTTTCCTGAAAATTCTGCCTACTTTCCGCACCCGTGACGGAGGTGTTAGCGACATCAAATACAATATGACTTCCTTCAACTTGGCAGCGGATGTATTGAACAATGGCGGCACGTTGGTTATTGCTCCCGAGGCGCAGCACCAGCAGGGACGCTATTTGGGCAGTTTCAAAAAGGGATTTCCCCGCATCGCCTTTGCCGCCGAAGAAAAAGCTGATTTCAAATTGGGTTTGAAGATTCTGCCGGTCAATATTCACTACAAGGATTATTATAACGCCCGTTCGGAAGTGGTGCTGACCGTTGGGGAGCCATTCGGTTGCTCTGAATTTGCGGAGAACTTCAAGACTGACCCGAATATTGCTTACGGACTGCTTAATGACAAGGCCAGGGCCTGTTTGAAGGCTATCACGCCAGATATTGAAGCTCATGAGGAATATTATGAGGAGATAGATTTGCTGCGCCAAATGTGGGTGAAGAAACGTCTGGAGAAGAAGGGTCTTTCAACTTCCTATTTCCCAAATTACCCAGCAGAAGAGGTTATGCTATTACAGGAAATTTCTGCTATGCAACAGCAGAAGCCTCAGAATTTTTCAGATCTAATGACAACTGCTCGCGAGTACTTGGATGAGTTGCAAAAATTGAATCTAAGAGATTGGATTATAGGAAGAAAAGTTAATCTTGCTAAAGTGTTGCTTTATACTGTTGCAGCGGTTGTCGCTTTCCCATTTTTCCTCTTTGGATTGATTAATAATATCATTCCTTTTGCAGTGCCCGCAATGCTACGAAAAAAGATAAAAGACCGCCAGCTTCATTCCTCTTTCAATTTTGTGGGGGCACTGGTGTTTTTCACCATCTTCTATCTGCTGGTATTTGCGATTATATGGATTGCCTCTAAAAGTTTCCTGTGTGCATTAGGCTATTTGCTGCTGATGTACTTGTCATTTTTCGCTTTTTATCACTTCAAGCGAGGATTTATCAAACTGAAAGCCTTATGGCGGTACTACAAGCAGCACCGTGCCGGTCAAACCAAGCGGGCAGAGGAGCTGAAAGCGGAGCTAATGCGCTATGAAATTAGTAAATTAGCAAATTAGTAAATTAGCAAATTGGTTAATTGGCAGTTAGTTATTAATTGCCAATGAGGGGGAACCTGTATTTTGTGTGACTTTTGTAGGTTTCGTCGGGTCTCAGGAAGGCATTGGATTCTGGCCAGTGCTGGTTGGGGGAGTCGGGGAATTTTTGCGTTTCGAGGCAGACAGCGCTGCGTTGTTGGTAGGCGATGCCGTTCTTGCCAATGACGCTGCCATCGAGGAAGTTGCCGGCATAGACCTGCATCCCCGGCTCGGTGGTGAAGATTTCCATTGCAATGCCTGTGACGGGACTTTCCAGTCGGGCGCAGGGACGGGAATCGTCGCCTTTCGTGTTCAGCACCCAGTTGTGGTCGTAGCCGCGACCGATGCACAATTGCTCATAATCGGCGTCAATATCGCGACCAATTGCTTTCGCCTGGCGGAAATCCATCGGGGTTCTGTCCACGGAAGCCAACTCGCCCGTGGGGATAAAGCTTTCGCCGATAGGCGTATAGCGGCCAGCATCAATCGTCAGCAGGTGGTTAAGGATGTCGGTAGAGGCATCGCCATTGAGGTTGAAGTAGCTGTGGTTGGTCATGTTGATGACGGTCGGTTCGTCCGTAACCGCCTCATATTGAATGTCCAGTGCATTGTCGTCCGTAAGCATGTAGGTGACACGGGCGCACACATTGCCCGGGAATCCGCTGTCGCCATCCTCGCTGACTAAGCTCAGCACCAGCCGGCTATCACTCACAGACTCCACATTGAACATGCGGTACTGCCAGCCGTCGGGTCCGCCGTGCAGGCAGTGTTTGCCATCGTTCTGCGGCAGTTGATACACATGGCCATCAATAGTTATCTGTCCGTTATTCAGTCTGTTAGCGTATCTGCCAATCACTGCCCCAAAGTCAGAGCGGTGCTTTTCGGGCAGATAATCCTCCAGTTTGTCAAAGCCCAGCACCACATCCCGCATTTCGCCATTCTTGTCAGGCACCCACATTTCGACAATTCGCCCCCCGAGATTGGTGATGGCGGCGCTCATGCCGTTGCGGTTCCGTAACTTGAATAAGCGTGAATCCATTGTCAACTGTCAATTATCAATTGTCAATTGTCACCGCCGCTCCTCCTCCCGGTGCCAACTCCAAGCTCAGCTTGCCGTCAGCGGGAACTGCCATCGTTTTCTTCAGATAGTCAACGCCTTTGCGTTTGGCGTTAGGGCCGTCCATAAACATTGTCATGGTGCCGGAGGTGATGCCCAATTCCTTGAGGTTAATCTCGATGGTGCAGGCATTCCAGTCGGTGATGGCACCGATATACCAGGTGTCGCCTTTGCGTTTGGCAGTGACGATATATTTGCCAACTTGCCCTGCCAATACTTTTGTCTCGTCCCAAACGGTGGGTACCGAGGCGATAAAGTCGGTGCATTCCGGTTCCTGCCTATAAGCTGTGGGAGCGTCGCATAGCATGGCGAAGGGGGCGTCAAACACAATGTATTCGGCCAACTGGTGGCAGCGGGTGCCCTGACTCATGGGCTCACTCCAGTTGGGAGCGTAGCAGTTTTTGGCCGCATTGCGCATGGCTCCCGGGGTGTAGTCCATCGGGCCGGCCAGCATGCGGATGAAGGGGATGGTGACGTCGTATTGCATCATGTCCACCTCTGCTGAAATCCACTTGCACTGCTCCAAACCGAAAACCCCTTCGTAATTCAGAATGTTAGGGTAGGTGCGGCTCAGTCCCGTGGGTTTGTAAGCCCCGTGGAAGTCGATAAAGAGGTGGTATTTGGCGGCCATGGCGGCCATTCTTTCGTAGAATTTCACCACAATCTGGTCGTCGCGGTCCATGAAATCAACCTTGAAGCCCTTCACGCCCATCTCGGAATAGTGCTTGCAGACGCGCTCCATGTCTTTGTCCATGGCGGCATATCCTGCCCACAGCACAATGCCAACGCCTTTTGATTTAGCGTATTTCACCAGCATCGGCAGATCAATTTCGGGCACTACTTGGAAGAGGTCTGCCTGCTTGTTCACTGCCCAGCCTTCATCCAAAATCACGTATTCGATGCCTTTTTCAGCGGCAAAGTCAATATAGTATTTGTAAGTCTCATTGTTGATGCCTGCCTTGAAATCCACGCCCCAGATGTTCCAGTTGTTCCACCAATCCCAAGCCACCTTTCCAGGCTTAATCCACGAAATATCAGCTACTTTGCTGGGTTCGGAGAGCAGATAGACAAGGTCGTTGTTAGCCAAATCCTTATCCTCCGTGGCGATAGCAATCACACGCCACGGGAAGGCCCTTGTGCCGGCAGTTTTGGCGATGTAATTCTCTCGCTCTTTCACGACATACTGCAGGTTATTGTGTCCTCCTTGCTCCCAAGTTTTCGGCAGTGGTGCGAAATAGCCAATCATCGAATTGCCTTTGGTATGTTTGAGATACATGCCCGGGTAGTCGTGCAAGTCGGCCTCGGTGATAACGGCTTTGCGCTGCATTAAACTGTGCCAATCGTGGGGGTCGGTAGCGGTGGGAAAATACCCCTGAGCTACCAATAACGGCAGAAAGGCAAGGCGACGAGAGTCCATATCTGAGAGATGGACGCTTGTGTAGGTGTTCTCGAAAGAGGAACCGAATTGAACAGAGAAGTCTTCTCCTTCCCATTGTTGCCGGCTGACATACGGTACAATGGCTGTCGTGGACAAGTAACCTTGAAAGGATTCAATAATGCCATCAAAGGAATCTCCTTCGCTGAAATTGAACTCGGCAATTTCGTTTTTAATTATGGTAGAGTCCTTGAAATGCGTCACAAAGCGATAGGCGATACCTGAATTATACGCTCTGAAAATCACCTGGTAATTTCCTTTGAAGCTCAGTATCAATTCGTTATAATTATCCTGAATGATATTCTTCCGATAAAAATAGGCAGAAACCTCTTGATTGATGGTTTTCCTTCCTGTTTTGGTGATTTTGGGCTTTTGTCCCAATACCGCCCCATTTCCCAATTCCATGCCAATGCGTGAGGGCATTACAAAAGGTTTCTGCTCATTATCGGTGGAATAAACTGAATATTGTAACTGTGCTGAATTACAGTCAATTTTCACAGCTAATTTCTTGTCGGGAGAATATAAAATCTCCGTTTGGGCTGTGGCCGCCATGACAATACCGAGCAACAGTCCTATAAATATTTTTCTCTTCATAAAGCGTTTGATTTTACCTTACAGCAGCTTTTTCAACCTGGATAACTTTTTTATTCTGCTCATCCAACAGGATGGCAATCACACTGCAATTATCAGGATTCCAGTCGGTTCCATTGAAATCGAGGGAGTAGCCATACAAGTATTCCCCGTACTTTTCAAGCAAACCGCCTGATATGATGTATTCGCCGTAATTGCCATTGATACCTGCACGCAGCACATGGTTGTGTACATAGAATGTATCTACGTGGTCGTTGAATTTCTGGGGTTTGATGATGTTATCCTCTACCAACAGCAGTGACAATTGCGTAGGCCGATCGTAGTCTTCCAACATGGTGGTTTTGGTGTTGATTTTCAGCTTTTGGGCAGCCGCGTCATACTGGTTGATGATTTGGATGGCAGCATATTTTGTGCGATCAGCAGTCCGCACGTTAGTAGCCCATTCGGGTTTGTCTAACGGTACTGTACTTCTGTTGACGATAGCCTGAGGATTGTTGGCGATATGATAATCCAAATAAAGTTGCTCTCCAGTAGGGGTGCGGAAATCGTAGGAGAAGAGTCCTGATTCGGGTTCGGCGAACCAATTGGCATGAATACCCACTGCCACCAAAGTGTCGCCAAACTGTGCCTGCAATTGCTCCAAAATGACATGTCCTTCGGGACAGCCAATGCAGGTGTGGCCGGTATATTCGTCGAACAGAATTTTGCGGTAGACAGCATCATAGTCTAATTCGGGAAAATCCACATCCACATCCTCTTTTTGGGATTGTATCACGTATGGACCTTCAATCTTGTTGCAAGCCACGAAAGCAAGTGCTATTACGATAAGAAGAAGTGTTTTTTTCATATTTAGGTTTCGGGTTATAGGTTACAAGTTACAGGTGTTAGGGAGAGGTGGTTAGTAAGGTTAGGAAGGTTAGGAGTAATAACTATCAATTATTAATTGTTAATTGTCAATTGTTAATTGCCCATCAGATTATCCGCAAACGGGTCGAGAATATGCAAGTTGAAATCGGGCGTGGCGAAGCACATGAAGTCCGTTTTCTCTCCGTTCTGGTAATAACTGGCTGAAATCCAATAGAGTAGTAGTATATGATTATCAGCGGAGTCACTGTCTTCTATTGCTCTGAAATAGTCGGTCTGGGTAGTTATCTGGCGTAGCGAGCGGCTGATTGATTCTATGCGCTTGTCGTCATCGGCCAACGTGGCTTCATCATATAATTGCTTGTACTGAAATTCCAGATTTTCAAGCATTTCCAGCATCAGCTTGGCGTATGACATTTGTGTGAGAGTGTCCAGTCGATTGACCACCACCGAATCCGCATCACTTACATTCAGTTCATTAAGGACGTATGTCTCAGCACAACGATGGATGTTCTCCTGAAACACATCCACGGTGGCCTTCTTATGACATCCGCATAAGAAAAATACCATAGCACATAATAAAATCGATAAATATCTCATCTGTAGTAATTTAATATAATAGCCGAGCTGCTAAATCAAAATTCAAAATTCAAAGTTCAAAGTTCAATGTTCTAATGGTTAGTAAGGTTAGTAAGGTTTGAATGGTTAGGAAGGTTAATTATCAATTATTAATTGTTAACTGTTAACTGTTAACTGTCAACTAAAACACGAATCCCACTTCCTCCAACTCTGGATCCAAGTTGGTCGGCAGGATTTGTACATCGCCCCATTGCAGCATCTGATAGATGCCAAAGTGATGGATGGTTTCGCCATGGTTCATCAGGTCAATTTGCACGGCCTGCGGTTTACGTACACGGAAACCCTGTGGAGCTTTTTTCTCAGGTTGACTGTTCGCTCTTGACACCATGTTAAATCCGGTTAAGCGTAAGGAATAGACTGATTCAGCATTGTCAGTGTCAAAGGATAAACCGAGATTCTGGTTGATGGTGAAAAGGGGCAAATTGTGTTGGCCTTTGGAAGGAATCACATAGAAAATGTAGTGAATCTCGTCTTCCAAAGCGATGCCGCGGAACAAATCGAGATAATCATTTTCCGACTGGTTCAACTGATCAATCATCAACTGGAGAGCCTCAGCACTATAGGCTACCTCTTGTTCGCCGGCAATCAGGCTGTTGCGATCTTTGCGAATCTGACTGATACGGTCAGTGGCTTCTTGCACTTTCTGGTCTGCGGTTTTGTTAACCAAGCGAGTGCGGTTGGCTGGCACCTGGGTTACAACACCATTGATGATTTTGGTTTCCACAAAAGAATCTTCAGTTTCCGTATAAGAAACATTGGCATAGTTCTTGAAGAAATCGGGCATAGGTGTTACCTGCACCTCGTATGTGTTGTTAAATACTGTATTTTCAGCCTGTTGACTTTTCAACAATGCCTTGGCATAACAATTATTTTGCAGCTGATTTTTGGAGGGCTCTACCGCAAATGCCATGTCCAAATCCGGAACAACGGTGGTCTCAATGTTGACATCTTTCAGCTTGTAAAAAGTACGATTGTCGGAAATAATATTGGTGAGACCGAGCAGTTTTTCAGCGTAATCGGCATAATAGCCCTTTATTTCACGCACTTTGGTGACGGTCACATCCACTTTGATGGCCGTGGTGGGCAGATGATAGTAAAAATGGTTGGCACTGAGCTTTACTGTGCTGTCCAAGGGTAAGGGATATACCTGCTTCTGGGCAGAGAGGTTATGCATTGAAAATACCAGAATAAAGAGAATGCTGATGTTAAGAAAACGCTTCATATTGTTTTGTTTTAATTTTCAGATTAACTTGCAAAGATACAAAATAATTAGCAAATGAACAAATTGGTAAATTAGTGATTAGGGATTAGGGGATAGAAGTTAGAATTCAAAGTTCAAAGTTCAAAATTAAATGTTCTAATGGTTAGGACGGTTAATTATCAATTATTAATTATCAATTGTTAATTGTTAACTGTTAATTGTTTTTTGCTGATGGCAAGTAAGCAGAAAAATACTAAAGCTCCGTTCAGTATCAGCAGTTCGAAGCCGAATTTGTATCCGTTGAAGAGCTGCTGGGAATTTTTGGAGAGCACATAGCATATACATGGCACAAGAACCGCGATGAACGGAATAGCCCATGTCTGTCGGATGGTGCGTTTGGTGAAGATACTGAACACAAACAAGCCGAGAATGGGACCATAAGTATAGCTTGCCACCATGAAAATGGTGCGGATAATGGCATCGTTATGGTGTTGCGAGAAGATGATGATAATGGCCACGAATATCAGTGAAATGCACACATGCACTAATCGTCTGACGGTGGTCTGTTTTTTCTCATCCGTGAAACGTTTCTCAATGTTCAGCATATCATAACAGATGGCGGTGGTGAGAGCGGTAAAGGTTCCGTCAGCACTGGAATAACCTGCTGAAATTAAGCCGATTACAAAGAATATGGCCGCAACTTTATCGAGATGGTTGAATGCCAATTCTGGGAATATCCTGTCAGTCTTACCCGCAGCAATCATACCACTCAAGTCTATGCCTTTATGCTGGGCATACACCAGCATACTGCCGCCTAAAAGTAGGAATAAAGCATTGACTATCACTAAAATACCTGTGAATGACATCATGTTACGCTGGGAGTCTTTCAGGGTTTTGCATGACAGATTTTTTTGCATCATATCCTGATCCAAACCCGTCATGACAATGGTGATGAACATGCCGCCAAAAATCTGCTTGAGGAAATGGGTGTTGGAATGCCAGTCTGTATTAAAGGTTTTAGTGTATCCCGCTTGGTCCATTTCCCGCCACATGTCGCTGAAATTGTAACCTAACGATTTGAAAATCACTACCAAAGTGATGATCAAAGCGGTTAGCATAAAGGTGGTTTGCAAGGTGTCGGTCCATACCACGGTTTTCAGTCCGCCTTTGAAAGTGTATAATAGTATAATGATAATCATAACGCAGGCTGTAACCCATATCGGTATGCCCCATGCATCGAAGACAAAAGTTTGTAAAACAAAGATAACCAAATACATACGTAATGCAGAACCCAGCAAACGAGATAGGATGAATAGGGCAGAGCCGGTTTTCTGTGCGGTATTGTCAATGCGTTGCCCGAGGAATTCGTAAATAGAAGTAAGGTTGTATTTGTAGTAGATGGGTAACAGCACGTATGCAATAGTCAGATAACCAAGAATATAGCCGAGTACTACCCCGAAATAGGTGAACTGGGTGGTAGCCACATCGCCGGGAACCGACATAAAGGTGACACCAGAGAGGGATGCGCCAATCATGCCGTAAGCCACGACAAACCAAGGCGATTTCCGATTGCCCGTAAAGTAGGTTTTGTTGTTGGCCTTGCGGGAAGTGAGGCCCGTAATTACAAATAACAGAATGGTATAGAGAATGAAAAAGGTGAAAATTAGAGTCTGCATTTTTACTTATTTTCTATATATATTTAAAATGCAAATTTACGCAAATTTTCTTATTTTTGCAAGCTGATTTTTTGCAGCAAAAAACGAATGTCTTTGATATGAAAACCCTCGACAAGATTGAATCTCTTTTTCCTGCCGACTTTACGGAAGAGCAGAAGGCTATGGCTAAAACTTTGTTTTTTAAAAATTTAGCACTAAAAGCCCATGAATTTTACGGTGGGAAAATCCAAACCGTACCATTGGCACCGATATATGGTTTCAACTGGTTCAATGTGTGGTACACCCCGGGTGTGTCAGCCGTTTCTACTGCCATCCGTGATGACAATGACCGTTCGTTTGAGCTGAGCAACCGCAAGAACTTAGTGGCGGTGGTGAGCGATAGCACCCGCGTGTTGGGTGATGGTGACTGTACCCCTCCCGGCGGTCTCGGCGTAATGGAAGGCAAGGCTATGTTGATGAAGTATTTGGGTGGCGTGGATGCAATTGCCTTATGTGTGGATAGCCGTGACGAGAAAGGGGAACATCAGCCTGAAAAACTGATAGAACTGGTCAAGATGGTGCAGCCATCATTTGGTGCCATCAATCTGGAGGATATTTCCCAGCCCAATTGCTTCAAGGTGCTGGACGAGCTGCGCGAGCAGTGTAATATCCCTGTCTGGCACGATGATGCCCAAGGTACTGCTTGTGTGACACTGGCCGGCATTCTCAACGCTTTGAAGCTGACAGGCAAGAAGTTGTCGGAAATCAAGACTGTTTTGTACGGTTCAGGTGCCGCCAACACCTGCATCGCCCGACTGATGATTAGCGATGGGGCAGACCCGAAGAAGATGATTATGTTCGACAGTAAAGAAGCTCTGCATGACCAGCGGGAACGCTATAGTGGCGATGCCCGTTATTATCGTCAGTGGGAACTTTGCCAAATAACTAATCCTGAGCATATTAAGACTGAAGAAGAAGCCTTCAAGGATGCTGATTTGCTGGTGGCTCTGTCCAAACCTGGTCCCGATACCATTAAGCCTGAATGGATTAAGCTGATGGCTGACAAGGCGATAGTTTTCGTTTGTGCCAACCCGGTGCCGGAAATCTATCCATACAAGGCTAAGGAAGCCGGTGCTTACATTGTGGCTACTGGTCGTGGTGATTTCCCCAACCAGGTGAACAATTCGGTGTGTTTCCCGGCCATCCTGAAGGGCACACTTTTGGTCTCCGCTCGCAAGATTACCGATGAGATGGCTATTCGCGCCGCTCATTCTATTGCCGACTTTGCTGAAGAACGGGGCATTAGTGTGGATAACATTATGCCCAACATGCTCGAGAGTGCCCTCTTCCCCAAAGTGGCCGCTGATGTGGCTATGCAAGCCATCAAAGACGGCGTCGCTATCAAAAATCTGACCTGGGACGAAGTGTATCAGCAGGCCAAGAAAGATATCGACAAAGCTCATGAAATGAGCAACTTGCTGCAAGAAAAAGGCCTGATTCCTGAATTCCCAGAAGAGCTGATCCGTGAAACAGTGAAGGAGGTGGTGGAGGAAGTTAAGAATTAAAAACTAAGAACTAAAAACTAAAAACAATTAAACAACCCAATATTTTTAACTCTTAATTCTTAGTTCTTAACTTAATTAGCACATTAGCACATTGTTAATTAGCACATTAAAAAATATCATAATGAAAAAAATCACATTATTTTTATGTTCGGCTTTGCTGGTGTTGGCCGCTTGTAACAAACATCAGAATGAATACACCATTAATGGTCATCTGGATGACGCCGACTTTGAGGGTAAGACGGTTTATCTTTATGACGCTTTTCAAGGTACGGAACTTAAATCCGCTGTCATAACCAATGGAACTTTCACTTTTACAGATACTGTCAGCTCACCGGTGTTGGTTTCTATCAGAACTGTTGATGGTGAGGAAATCAATTATAGTTTGATGGCGGTATTGGAACCCGGAACAATTTATGCCGACCTGGTAACTGATTCATTGTCTGGTACTGCTTTGAACGACAACTTGCATAAGTTTGTCATGTTTGAGAACGAGATAGGTGACGGATTGCAGGAAGATTATACGCAAATGATGATTATTGAAGACGAGGCTGAACAAAAAGAAGCTATGAAGGAATTTGAAGCCAGATATGAAGAGGCTATGGCACAGTATAATCAGATTGTCAATCAAAATTACAATGAAAACAAATCCAATATTTTAGGAGTTTATTTTCTTAATAATATGCAGGAACTGACCTACGAACAATTGAACACCATGTTGCAAGACGCAGCTCCTGTGGTAGTAAATCATCCTTCCGTGCAACAAAAACTGGAAATGTTGAGGAAACTGGAGGCAACGAAGGCTGGTCAAGCATACGTTGATATTGATGTGGTTGATTTCAAGACGGGTAATGCTGCCAAGCTGAGTGATTATGTGGCAGGTAAGATTGCTTTGGTGGATTTCTGGGCTTCATGGTGCAGACCTTGCCGTGACGAAATCCTCAATGTCGCCAATATCTATAAGGAATATGGTGACAAGATTGCGGTAATTAGTTTGAACGTATGGGATAAACCTGAATCACAGGCAGAGACCATTAAAGAACTGAATATGAATTGGATTCAGCTTTCCGATACCACCAAGAAAGCCACGGAGGCGTATGGTATCAATGGTATTCCTCAGATTATGCTGATTGGTGCTGATGGCACTATCCTCGCTCGCGACCTCCGCGAAGGAGCAATTGAAGAGGCTATCGTGAATGCTTTGAAACAGAACTCCTAATCATATCATTTTACGAATAAAAAAAAGACGGATCAAACGGTCCGTCTTTTTTTTATTTTCTGCAGCAGCTGCCATTGGAGCATCCAGGGCTTCCTTTACAACATGAAGAGTCTGATGGACCGCGACCACCACCACTGTCACAACAACGATTGCCGTTACGATGGTGAATTACTATCGCAGCGGCAACCATTAAGATGACAATCAAGACTACTAAAATGCTCTGCCAGTTCATCTTGCATGCTTAAAGGATGAGTCCGGTGATGAGAAAGGCAATCCACGCCACCACCCAGGCCACCGCACATTGGAAGAACACCACAAACAGTGCCCAACGGCCTCCTAACTCGCGGCGTACGGCGGCGATACTGGCCACACAGGGTGTGTAGAGCAGGCAGAAAACCAGCATGGGCACCACATTGGCCATGGTGAAGATGCTGATGCCTCCTAACACGCCAATGGTGGAGATGACGCTTTCCTTGGCCATGAAACCACTGATCAGAGCGGTGACAATACGCCAGTCGCCCAGACCTAACGGACTGAAAACGGGTGCAATGGCCCCAGCTATCACGGCCAACATGCTACCTTCGCCATTTTCCACCACGTTGAAGTGGAAGTCAAAGGTCTGCAAGCACCAAATGATGACGGAGGCGACAAAAATGACGGTGAAAGCCTTCTGCAAGAAGTCTTTGGTCTTGTCCCACAGCAGATGCAACACATTCTTGGCTTGTGGCATGCGGTAGTTGGGCATTTCCATCACGAAGGATGTGGTACTTCTCTTTTTCGAGATAAGCTTATTGACCAGGGCCACAATAATGCCAACGGTAACACCTAACAAATAGAGTCCGATAAGGACCAATCCGCCATGATGCGGGAAGAAATAGGCAGTAAAGAAGGCATAAATAGGAATTTTGGCGCTACAACTCATGAAAGGCGTAAGCAGGATGGTCAGGCGACGGTCGCGCATAGAGGGTAGGGTGCGGGCAGCCATGATGGCGGGCACCGAACATCCGAATCCTATCAGCATGGGCACAATACTGCGCCCTGACAAGCCAAGATGTCTTAGCAATTTGTCCGTCACAAAGGCTACACGGGCCATATAACCGCTGTCTTCCAGCAAACTCAAGAAGAAGAACAAGATGATGATGATAGGCACAAAGCTCAACACACTGCCTACACCACCGAAAATGCCATCGACCACCAAGGATTGTACGGTTTCATTGACATTGGCGGCGGCAAGGGCGGAGCCACAGACTCCCGCCAACCATTGGATGCCTTGGTCAAGCCAGTCCTGTAGCGGTGCACCTAATACATCGATGGATAACCAGATAATCAGGCATAGTACCACCACAAAAATCGGGAAGGCAGTCCATTTGCCGGTGAGTATGCGGTCAATCTTTTTACTTCGCTGATATTCAATGCTTTCTTTGGGCTTGACAACGGTTTTCTCGCAGAGTTTGTGGATGAAATTATAGCGCATATCTGCCATGGCGGCAGCACGGTCCATGCCGCGTTCTTCTTCCATCTGCAAAATGATGTGCTCCAAGGTTTCCTTCTCATTCTGAGATAGTTGCAATCGCTCCAAAATATTGGTGTCGCCTTCCACTAGTTTGCTGGCTGCAAAACGCAAGGGCAGACCGGCTTTTTCGGCATGGTCTTCCACCAAGTGCATAATGCTGTGCAGACAGCGGTGGACGGCTCCACCATGGTCGTCTTTATCGCAAAAATCCTGTCGTACAGGTTTTTCCTGATATTTTGCGATATGAATGGCATGTTCCACCAACTCATCAATGCCTTCATTTTTGGCCGCGGAAATAGGAATGACAGGCGTACCCAAAATTCTTTCCATCTCGTTGACACGGATACTTCCTCCGTTGTGCCGCACTTCATCCATCATGTTCAGCGCCAGCACGATAGGAATATCCATTTCCATCAATTGCATGGTCAGATATAGATTCCGTTCAATGTTTGAGGCATCCAGAATGTTGATGATGGCTTTGGGCTTGTCGTTCAGAATGAAATTCCGTGAGACTTTTTCTTCAGCAGTATAAGACGATAAGGAATACATGCCGGGCAAATCAGTGACCAATGTGTTTTTCTGACCTCGTATTTCACCGTCTTTGCGGTCAACGGTGACACCGGGGAAGTTGCCGACATGTTGTTTGGATCCTGTCAGTTGGTTGAACAGGGTAGTCTTGCCGCAGTTTTGTTGTCCGGCAAGTGCAAAAGTCAAAACAATATCCTCTGACAGAGGACGCTCGTGGTTTTTATCATGATATATTCCAGCCTCACCGTAGCCGGGGTGACTGTTGTGTTCGTGCAGGGATTCCGCCACACGTGCTTCAGGATGGGTAAATGGCGAATTGTTTTGTGGGGTAGTATCAGCATTTGTCGTGCTGTCAGTAGGTTCCGCTCTCTGTACTGAAATTTTTTCCGCCTCTGCCAAACGCAAAGTTAAGGAATAACCATGAACCATAACCTCCATGGGGTCTCCCATAGGGGCGTATTTGACCAGTTTGATGGTGGTGCCGGGAATGATACCCATGTCCAGCAGATGCTGCCGGCAAATACCATTCCCCTCCACCTGTGTAACTTCACCAAACTGACCAATTTTCAGGTCCCGTAAGGTCATTGGGCTTTAGTCAATGCTTGAAATCACGTATTCTGTCAACCGGCCCAGACAGGATACGTAGCTGCCGAATTCGTTGTCGTACCAGCCCATAATCTTGGCGTGGGTGACAGGAATGTTGATTTCGGGAATGTCGTGCATACCCATGCTGGCCAAAATTTCGGTAGGCACCTTCAGGAAGCCTGTTCTGGTGTGGATTTCCTTGCCTTCGATAACGATGGCGGCAGGCATGCCAATCAGATCCATGGAAACATTCTGCTGCATTGAGAATTTCAACAGACCTTTTTGCTGGCCTTCGGAAACTTTTCTGTAGATGTCGCGAATGTAGTCGCCTGAAATGTAAGGAACTCCATTCTCATTCAGACGAGAGTTGAAGGTGATGTTCAAAGCGATCAGGGAAACCGTCGGGGTGGGGATACGGATAGAGTCGGCCATGAAACCGAAGTTGGAGGTCTCAGGGATTACTTTCTCCAAAGTCTTAGCAGCACCCGTTGTGGACAGAATGATATTGTTCAATACTGAACGGTTCTTTCTCAAGTCGGTAGCACCTTCTTTCGGTACGCCATCCAATACATTCTGAGTGTTAGTAGCAGCATGAACTGTTGACAATGAAGCAGTTAATACATTGCAGGTTTCCTTGTCATCCAACAAAGGTTTAATCATGTGGGCCAAACCTGTGGTGGTACAAGAAGCGGCTGACAGCACATGGTGTTTCTGCGGGTCGAAGCAGTGGTGGTTGATGCCGTAAATCAGGGTAGGGGTGTTTTCGGCATTGAAATCACTCTGTTTGATTTTGAAAGGAGCACTGGCAATAACATGCTCTGCACCAGCGGTCAAGTGACCCAAGATGCTGCCTTTGCCTTCATTGTCGGGCAGTGAGGGATCGAGGAACTTGCCAGTACAATCAACTACAACTCTTACGCCTTCGGCTTTCCAGTTGATGTTGCGAGGATTACGCTCGGTAATCAACAGCTTGATGGGAAAACCATCCACCTCGATCATGTTTTTGTCATGGTCGATGATTTTCACTTCCACCTGCTTGCCGGCGCGGCCATAGAGGAAGAAACTCAAGTTGCCGTAAGTAGAGTCCGTGCACAACTGCTGGATGTAGTCTTCCAGGTGCTTACCAACTTCACGGCCAACGTTAACAACAAGACCATCAACTTTGCGTGACAGCAAGTGATGCCAGATGGTCAGTTTACCAATTCTACCTGAGCCATTGATACCCAGGATTTTCTTTTCATTAATGCTAATCATAGTTTTTGTGTTTAATTGTTTATTTGTTGAATTGTTTAATTGTTTTTTCTTTGAGAATTGAGAGGAAGGAGTTTAAAGAAATTAAAGTCTATAAAGTCTTTAAGGAGATTTTTAATTCTTAACTTTCAGTTTTCAGTTTTCAATTTTTAACTAGTTTTCCTCCACGCTGATGGGGTAGTTTCCTTTGTAAATGAGGCCGTTCTTGCCATCAATAGCGATTTCGTCGAAGAGCTTGAACTGGTTGCCGTTAATGGTGCAGGTTTTTTCCAAGTCATTGACAATCAGGTCATCACAGTTAACCACGCAAATCTTGCCCAGTGAGGAAGCAGTGACTGCCGCATGTGAGGTTGCACCACCACGGGCGGTGAGCAGACCGTCACATTCGAAAATCAGCTCGATGTCATCGGGAACAGTGTCGGGACGTACCAATACCATCTGCTTGTCGTTGCCAGGTGTATTCTTGATGTGTTCGATATCGTCTTTGTCGAACACGATAATGCCGTTGAGCACACCTGCGCCAATACCGATACCGCTGCCCACCTTGTTCATTTCTTCTCTCGGCACGGCAAAGACTTCCACACCGCTTTCGGTACCAACTGCCATATTTCTGGTCTGCAAAATGTACAAACCGTCGGCATCGGCAGTTTCGAAGGTGAATTCTATCTCCTGATGGATGAAACCGTCATTTTCAATCATGCGCTTGGTCACTTCCTTCAGCTTGTTGAAGATGTCGGGATAGTGGCTTTCGAGTGAGAACGGCGCTTTCTGGTAGCTGCGTTCGCGCTGTGCCTCGCTGATAGGCAGGGTGTTAACCAAACCGCCCACAATATCCTCGCCCTGGCTCAGGAATGAGAAGTCACCGTTCAGGTTGATGGCCGAGCGATTGCTCTTGATGTCACGGGTAAACAGCACACCAGAACCAGACTCGTAGTGGATGTTACCCAGCACCATCTTCTGCACGATGACAGCGGTGCCCCATTCATTGGCGATGTGCATGTGCTCACGATATACCTTGGCACGCGGAGAGTTCCAAGAGTCAAAGACCGTGGTGATGGCTATCTTCAGCTGCATGAAAGGATCTTCCTCGAAATGAATGTTGTGGTCAATCAGCAATTGCTTGTAGGCAAAAGCAATCTCACGCATGTTTTCGGGTGTGAAGCCAATCTTCTGCGCCACATTGTATTTCTTCTTGTAATTGAGGATAATCTGGTCAAAATCATCACGTTCCAGACCGTAGGACATACCCCAGGTCTGCAACAAACGGCGGTAGCAGTCCCATGAAGTCCAGCCGTAGTTCTCTTGTTTGCTCAATTCTTCGGTGATTTCGTCGTTTAAGCCCACATTCAAGAAGGTGTTCATGGCACCTGGCATCGAAATGGCCGAACCGGAACGCACACTCAACAAGAGGGGATTGTGCGGATCTCCAAATTTGCAGCCTGTAATCTCCTCAATCTTAGCCAGATGGGCTTTAATCATCTGGTCTAACTCGTTATTGATAGGTTCAACCTTCAAGATGGATTTGATACGGCGGAAAACCTCTGTGGTAATGATAAATCCAGGCGGAACGGGATAATTATTCAGGTATAATTTTTTCAGATAATAAGCCTTGGAGCCCAAGAACACCTGGTTGTCAATCTGAGGAGTTTCCTGATATAGCGGACTAATGGCCATGTTCTGGTCGTAGGTCATAATGTTCCGTGCTTCTTCCGCGGTCAGCACATTCACCTGCTTACGCAGATTGTTCAGGATTTCGCCCATGAAGTTATCCAGCTGCTGGATGATAAATGCTGATGACAACAGCTCACGGTAGAAAATTTCGGACTTCTGGGCAATGATTTTCTTCATCTCAACCTTATCCGTGATTTCAGGATATTGCTGCGGAATAATAACTTTCAGCAGGATATCGTAAGGACGGATGAAATAGTTGTTGATAATCTCCTTGATGCTGCCTTCCATGAATTGGAAAATATTGATATACTGATCAATAGTGAAGCATCCTGAAGTTAAACTGTATTCCATCATCTTTAGGTTGGAGTCGAAACTCTGGTCATGTATACCGTCGAGACTCAGACCATCGCGCAACAGCTGGAGCATGTCGCAGATTTCCTTGAAAATCTTGAGGGTGAAGAACTCGGTGTTGAGTCCCATGATAATGCGTTTCACCAAGACGGAGGCGATACGTTCCAGACGGAAGGTGATGCCCAAAGCATCGAATTTCACTTCCTTGTAGTAACCGTACATGGACGGAATACCGAAAGCAATGTGGCGTTTGTAGAAAACATTTTCCCAACCTTCGCTCTTCTTTTCGTCGAAGATGATGTCGTTGAGCTTCTTCATCAGCGAGAAGATGTGCTTCAGCGTTTCCACGGGCTCGTCTTTGTCGAGCAGCATCTCTAATTTGTCAATATCTTCTTTATCAACAAAATAGTATTTCTTCAGAATGTTGATGATATCGGTAGAATCGAAGATGTATTTCTCTTTCAGCAACTGATACAGCTCGATAATCAGGCATACACGCTTGATGTCGGTTTCGTTGTCATGCTGTACATTTTTCATCAGCTCTTCCACTTCGTCTTTCTTCTTCTCTATCAGCATTTCCACGGTCAGATTGTTCTTCTCCAACAGCTGTGTCAGCACCTCGTGAACGCCTTTCACCCATATACCTTCGGGATCGACCAAAGAATAAACGTTTTGTGGCAGAATCTTCTCCAAATGCTTCTTGTCCAGATCTTTCCAGAAATAAATCACATCCAAAGTAATCTGGATATGGGAGTTGTTACCTTCGGTATGGATTTGTTTTCTCAAGAAGTGAATGAGCTTGTCATTACGGTGCGACAATTCGTCAATCTTGGTGGAAACGTCACGCAATACGCCTTCCGCGCCGATTTCGTTGAAATAGACGGGGAATATTCTTGCCAACTGCTTGGTTTGCTTATAGATAGGTGATATTCTGGCATTCAACAGCTTGGTAATATCTTTCTGGAAGAAGTCGGTATCGAAGATGAAGATGCCACCCACACGCAGGTTAATAATCAAAGCGGCCAAAAGGCGCTGCATGGTTTCCGGATCGTATTCAATCAGCTCTAACCATACGCGGATATTCTTGACATGGCAGGGGTTCACCTTCAGTTCCCAGTCATTGGTCATATAAGTGATACCCGGGGTAACGAAGCCGAAATCAATGATTTTCCGCTCTAAATAATGGATAAGCGTAGTGTTTTTCGTATTGATGATTTCCTTTCCCAAGGTGAGAATGGAATCCAGAATCATATTGATATGGCTCTCTTTGAAGTCGTTGAACTGGGAGAACAGCTCGTTCATGGATTCGATGCATTGCTCCTCATCCAATTCAGTACTGATACGCTTGATGACCTTGTTCAGCTCAATGAGCAGGTACTCGCGCTGGTATTTGACACCAGGCAAATGCAACAGGTAGAAAATATAGCAGAACTGCTCGCTGGCCTTATCGAAAATGTCGATTTCCTTCTTGTAAGCCTCAATGACATCGGCAAAGGTGAAAGCGTATTTGGTCAGCTCGTCAAAGTTCTCGGCAGAGTCTATCTTCTCGTAGTAGTCGGCATACATGGCTTTGCCCAATTGCGCCATGGACTCACTGTAATCCTTCGACATTTTGCTGCGGTTCTTTTCATACCAGGCCTCAATCTGTGTGGTGTCTTCCCAGAACTGGACATTGCTGCGCAACAATTTCCGCATGAATTCCAAAGTCATGGTTGCGGTAGCCTCATTTTCGGAAGCTTTACGCAGTTTTTTCTTGAAATGGCCAACATTGTACAGATAGCTGAAGCTGTTCGCCTCGAAATTCTTGTCCAGAATGGTCAGGTAATCGGTGAGAAAATGGGTGCCTGCAAGCGTGTCGTAAGCATTGTTGAAGAAGTCCAAAAAAGTGTAAATCAATTGTTTACACAAATCATCGTCCAATTGTTTCTGCAATAATTCATCGTAGATGTCAAAGATGATTTGCAAGGCTTTTTCCTTGGTTTCATCAGGCAATTCCTTATAGAGCCAGAAATCCGTAATGGTAACGCTAACCAATTGGTTTACAATTTCTTTTCTGTTTGAGAACGGATGATGATATTCGTTGAAAAAGTCGGTGATACGTTTGTGAATACCCCAGTAATTGTCGGACAAGGACATAAACCATTGATGATGATCAGGAATGGTGTAGGGTATGTTTTGTGTGCGCGAGAGGTTGGCTTCGAGCGCTTGAGATTTAATCATTTCATTCATAGTGGTAGATATGTTTTATGAGGTCGATAATTCTTGATGAATAGCCGTATTCGTTGTCGTACCATACGAGCAGCTGGATAAAGTTGCCACCGATAACCTTGACGGACTGGGCATCAAAGATGGCGGAGTGCGGATTGTCAGTGATGTCGCTACTGACGATGGGCTCCTCGGTATATTCGAGGTAAGGTTTCAGTTCACCATTGGCGTGGCGCAGAAAAGCGTCCTTGATGTCACGGGTGGTTACTTGGGTATGCAGTTCAGCGGTCAGTTCCACGAAAGAGCAGTCCACCACTGGCACACGGGTGGCAAAACCGTCAAAGATATTGGCCATCTCGGGGATGACTAACTTGGTGGTTTTTACAGCGCTGGAGGTTGTGGGGATGATATTGGCCAGAGCCGAACGAGCCCGACGGTAGTCGGAGTGATAGCCGTCTTGCAGATTCTGGTTGTTGGTGGTCGGGTGCACCGTGTTCATGAAACCACGCACCATGCCGAACTCGTCGTTGATAACTTTTAGAGCCACCGCAATACAGTTAGTGGTACAAGAAGCGTTAGAGATGATGCGGTCCTCTTCTTGGATGGTATTGTGGTTTACTCCCATAACGATGGTGCGGTCAATACTGTCGTCATCGGGGGGACAGCTTAGGATGACCCGCTTAACGCTATCGTGGATATGCGGAGTGAGCAGGGGAGCGGTTTTGAAACGTCCAGAGGAGTCAATGACCGTCTCCACACCCGTGGCGTTCCAGGGGATATCTGCAGGATGCATCTGATTGGTGACCAGAATCTTACGTCCGTTGACAATCAGATGGTCGTTGTCAAAGTCTATATCTGCGTTGAAGCGGCCATGGATGCTGTCGTATTTCAGCAGATGCGCCATCAGCCGCGTGTCCATTTTGTCGTTGATGTGAGTGATTTCAATACAGGGGTCACCCTCGGCCAAACGAAACACCATTTTCCCGATTCGTCCAAATCCGTTAATGCCGATTTTAGCTGCCATTGTAAAAGTAGTATTTATATTAGTTTTTGAATAAATAAATTTAATCTGCAAAGTTATGAAAAATAATAATACGATGTATAAATTTCTTATTTCAAAAATAAGTGTATATTTGCAGCATAATTTAGTTTGAAAAAAACAGATGGAATTCTTGGCCAAATATATAAAAAACATACTGCTTTGTATGGTGTGTTTGTCGCTGGCTTTGCCTTTGTTTTCGCAACATCATTGCGAAAACACTGTTTTACTGAGAGATACCACAATCCTTCCGGGTGAGTCGGTAACTTTACAAGCACATGATCTTTTTGAATACACCTGGCAACCGGAATCGGCTTTCGTTAACCCGCACGATAGCGTTCAGACTGTATCGCCCACCGTTACCACGGATTATGTGGTCACAGGAAGATTTGTTTCGGGAAATATTGTATCCAATGGCGATTTCGAATCAGGCTATGTTGATTTTAGCAGTCAATATACCTATTGGAACACTCCTTCCAACACATGGGGAGTCATTGGTGCGGAAGGCACTTTCACAATTAATACCACATCGGCCCTTGTGCATAATAATTTCGACACATATCCGTGTCTTGATCATACTTTTGGAAACGGAAGCGGACATTGTATGTATGTGAATGGTGCTGGTACAAGTAATGTAATTGTATGGCAGGAGGAACTTTACGATATTGTTCCCAATACAGACTATATTTTCATTACGTGGGTGGCAACCTTGTCACAAGGCCAAACTCATTCAAATGTGAATGAATTGGCTCATTTACAATTTAGCATCAATGGCGTCACCATTGGCAATATTTTCAACGCCTCTTCCACCACTGCCGAATGGAATCGTTTTTACCAGATCTGGAACAGTGGTAATGCCACTACGGCCATCATTACTATTCTAAACCAGTGCACGGCAACTTCCGGCAACGACTTCGCCCTGGATGACATCAGTTTCTCGCCCATGTACACTTGTGTGGATACGGTAACCGTGCATGTGGACTATCCCATTGAGGCCCATCCCGATACGGTAAGGGCCTGTCGTGGAGATAACAAAACCATCTATCCGATGCAGAATGATGAGATTGATGCTGTTTGCGGCACTTTGGGCACGGTATCGCCCGAAATAGTGCAGGCACCACAACATGCCATTGTCTCTGTTTCCGCTAATGGCAGTATGCAGATTCATTTTGATGCCGATTTCGTAGGCGTTGAAACAATGTCGTATCGTATTTGCTGTGGCACCACCTGCGACACCGCCTCTATTGTGTTGATTTCCACAGGCTTTGAATCTGAATTTGTGGATACAGCATGCAACCAATACACCTGGCGTGGCGTAAATTATAGCAACTCAGGTGATTACCAGCAAACTCTCACGGCTACCAATGGTTGCGACAGCGTGGTCACACTTCATCTGACCATCCTGAAACCTAATATTAACATTCTTTCCGATAATTCACTGTTTTGCGAAACCCATGAAATGGCCTTGCATGTCGAGAGTGATTACGAGCAGTTCGAATGGAATACGGGCGATTTGGGTGAATCAATCGTAGCTACAGAACCCGGCACTTACTCTGTGATAGGCCGCAACAAGTTCTGTAGTGGAACAGCCCAATATACCATCCCTCATTGCGATTTTTCCGTCTATATTCCCAATACTATCACTCCTGGAACTCCCGATGGTCTGAACGATTTTCTGAGTTTGAGCGACCATGTCAAATCCGAGATGCAAACCTTCGAAATCATCATATATGATCGTAGGGGAGGCATCGTCTTTGCTTCGGTGGACAAAGATTTCCAGTGGGATGGGAGAGTGCGTGGACAGCTGGTCCAGAATGTTGTTTACAACTATGTGATTCAATACACCAGTAAAGAAAATCGTCCCGTACAGAAGAAAGGGACGATACTGGTGTTATAAATTAGCAAATTAGTTAATGTGCTAATTAGTTAATTATTAAGTGTAATAGCTAGATGATTTTTTGCGACCGCGGGACGTAGTCGCTTACATTGATTCATTTGCTAATTAACCAATTCGCTAATTCGATTTTTGGCGACTGCGGGACGCAGTCGCTTACATTGATCCATTTGCTAATTAACTAATTTGCAAATTATTTTCCGTATTTTTGTCACAAAATAGCCAGCTTCTTCGACTTATAGAAAAACACGTCTGTTTTGGATCAGTTTGAAAGCACATATCACCAGTATTATCCTATGCTTTGGGCAGTAGCCATGAAGCTTTTGGCAGATGAGGATGCCGTTGCCGATGTGCTGCAGGACGTTTTTGAGGCCTACTTCAGCCAAAGTCAGAAAAGCCCAATCCGTCAGCCTAAGAGTTGGTTGCTTCGGGTTACTTTGAATAAGTGTGCTGATAATGCAGCTTATAACAAGCGTCTTACAAATATGTCGGCCTTGAATACGTTTGAAGATGAGACCGGAACCCCTGATGCCAAGTATGATGATCGCAAGATGATTCAGCAGGCGTTGTCGCAACTGCCCCCAAAGGAGCGTCAACTGGCGGTGCTATACGGCGAGGGGTTCTCTTACAAGGAAATGTCGGAGATTGTGGACATTCGCTTTTCTTCGGTGGGCAAAACTTTATCTAGAGTAATCAATAAATTGTATGACATATTAAAATCTAATGGCTATGAAACATTTGAGAGACAGTGAGATACAAGCCTATATAGATGGGGAGTTGTCGCCACGGCAGGTCAATAGGGTGGAGCGGCATTTGCAAGAATGCCAGGAATGCACTGCCCGTGTGGAGAAACAGCGTGCCAGAGTTATGTTGGTACGTTCAGCTTGGGGTTCGCTATCTTGTCCTGAAATCAAACCCTTGCGTTTCCCGACACAGAACACAAATGCTAATGTGGATACGGCCTGCACTTTACCACTGAATCGTAACATTTGGCTTAGAATAGCTTCCTCTGTCGCTGCTGTTATGGTCTTGGTTTTGGCTATTGCCCTTGTGATCCGTCAAAATACGATGGGTGAAATCATTGATATGACTGGCAGTCAGATTATTGTACGATACGAAATTGAGGATGAGTTTGACGCTAATCGTCCCATTACCGAGCAGAATTATGTTTTTAGAGTTTATCAACAATAAATCAATATAATCATGAAAAAACACATTTTTATCGGAATTGTCTTCATGGCAGCAATAGTATCCTTTCAAGCTAAAGGGTATTCGCAGACTCTGCTGGATACATACAAAAACGGTGCGGTGAAATTAGTTCCCGAGGCCAATTATGCACAAGATAATGACTGGAATCAGGTATTTCGTTCCTACTATGATAAAATGTATGATACCTATATCGGTAAAAGAAAGTATGTTACAGTGCTGTCTGACGGCTCTGTAGTGGTCAGTCATTCGTACGAGGATTATTACACGCTATTCGATAAAGACGGGAATTTTGTGCGTGAGTTCAGTATAAGTACTGGAAAGAATAAAAAACTGACAAAACCCATTGCAGGTGTGTTGAACGACAAGGTCTTATATACGAAGGCAGACAATTTGGGAAAGATACATTTTGTTGATTTACAAGGAAATATCAAGAAAATAGTGACCATTAAATATAGTGTATATGATATTCTTCCCCTTCCAGGTAATCGCTTGTTGGTGACGGGATTTGTGGTAGGAAAAAAATGCAGGGATATCGTGTCTATTGTAGATTATAACACTGGAGACCAGAAAGTTATATATAGTTATTGGTGGCAAGATGGCAGATATACTGCATCTTCGACAGGTGAGGAGGTCCCCTTCTTTTACAGAAAAAAATTAGAGAATGGCACTGAATTTATGATTGGCTATCATCCTGCGGACGCGGTAATGCCTATTGGACTTAGTCAGTCATCCATAAGAGTGCGCGTTGCGATTGTCAAACAGAAAATTGTTGTGGCAGCACCCTCTGTGAATCAGGTTATTACATACGATTTGAACGGTGTTGAATTAAACAGGATGACTATTCCATTTGGCAAGAAAGAAGTGTCGGTGGAAGAACAAAAAGAAATCCTGCGGAAACAAATTGAAAGTACGAAAAATAATACCGACCCCACTATCGTACCGAATGTTTCCATGAATGTTGAATCAGAAGTATACAAAAAGGTGATAATGCCGGAGTTGGTGAAGAAAATGGAGAAGGATATGGCTTTGATTACCGAACCTGTAAAGCTGCCAGTGTTTACAACGGTTATCAAAGATTCGGAGGATAACTTGTTGTTTTTCGAGATTCCTGAAACGAAAGGTGGCAACAAATTCAACGTGTGGGTCTATCAGGATGGCGGTGAGTTCGTTTGTCAAAGTAGCTTTGTATGTGATGATTACGATTTGGTTATCAATACTGACAGAATGGCGTTCCACAACGGATTCCTGTACAGCGTTCAAGACAAAAAAGGTGCAAAGGGTATTCCCATGCGCCTGGTGAAATTCCGCTTGTCTAAGTAATAAAAGTTGTTTTTCTTGTTTTTCTTTTCAAGCATTTTCAATAGAAAAGAGGAGAGGGAGAATGGATGATTTTAGCAGCTTGCTGTATAAAATCTTCCGTTCTCCCTCTTGCTTGAAAAGTGTTATTAATGTTTTTGTATTATTTACAGTAGTTCAACGCTACGCTTTACAAAGTCGCTGAGCTTTTCGCCTGTCAGGATGTTCTGCGACAGCATGGCCAAGTCAATAAGCTGCTTAGTCAGTGCCACCTTCTTGTCCTCGTCGGTTTCACCCAAAATACGACCAGCAAGAGGATGGTTGCCGTTTACCACCAGGTTATAGTGCTCAAAGTTGCCGAAGCTGGGCTGTCCTGAAATCTTGCTCATATCCTGATAACGGCGCATGAACTCGTTCTGGGTGATCATCACCGGCAGGTCGCTCTCGCTGAGACTCTCTACCTGTACGGTGAATTTCTCTTTCTCCACATTGCCTTCAAACAGGCCTTTCAGTTTTTCGGTCTCTTCGCTCGAAAGTTTTGAGGGGTGAGCGTCTTCCTTCTCAATCAGTTTGTCGATAATGTCAGCATCCACACGGGTAAACCTGCTCTTTTCAAGTTTTTGCTCCAGCATATTGATGAAGTGGGTGTCCAGGAAGCCGTCCATCAGCAATACATCGTAGCCGTTTTCTTTGGCAGAAGAAATATACAGGTGCTGGGTGTTAACATCTGAAGCATAGAGATATACAAGCGTGTCGTTCTTGTCTTTTTGCAGGGTTTCAATCTTGGCTTTGTATTCGTCCAAGGTGAAATATTTACCATCGGTGTTCTTCAGCAGGAAGAACTTCTGGGCTTTCTCGTAGAATTTCTCATCGGTAATGGAACCATATTCGATAAACACCTTGATGTCATCCCATTTCTTCTCGAAATCCTCGCGGTCGTTCTTGAACATCTCCTCCAGTTTCTCGGCCACTTTTTTGGTAATGTGGTTAGAGATTTTCTTCACATTGGCATCAGACTGCAGGTATGAACGGGATACATTCAAAGGAATGTCGGGGGAGTCGATGACACCGTGCAGCAACATCATGAACTCAGGAATGATACCGTCAAGTTGGTCAGTGATAAATACTTGATTGCAATACAGTTGCACTTTGTTTTTCTGCAGTTCGAACTGGTTTTTCACCTTCGGGAAATACAGCACACCGGTCAGGTTGAAAGGGTAGTCCACATTCAGGTGGATCTGGAACAAAGGTTCTTCAAATACCATGGGGTAGAGCTCATGGTAGAATTTTTTGTAATCCTCGTCGGTCAGTGCCGAGGGTTGCTGTTTCCATATCGGGTTGGTATTGTTGATGATACGGGGCACTTCCACCTCTTCCTCTTTGTCTTTGCCTTCGGGTTTCTCCCATTTTTTCTCCATACCGCAGCGGATAGGCACGGGCAGGAAGCGGCAGTATTTGTGCAGCAAGCCCACGATACGGTTTTCTTCCAAGAATTCGGCAGAGTCGTCGGCGATATGCAGGATGATTTCGGTACCACGGTCAGCCTTGTCAATATGCTTCATCGTAAATTCAGTAGAGCCATCGCAGGTCCAATGCACAGCGGGCATATCGTCCTGATATGACTTGGTCTTGATTTCCACCAAGTTAGAAACCATGAAGGCTGAGTAGAAGCCCAGTCCGAAATGGCCGATGATGTTAGCCGCATCGGTGCCTTTGTATTTCTCCACAAACTCCTCGGCGCTGGAGAAGGCGATCTGGTTGATATATTTCTTCACTTCCTCTTCTGTCATACCGATGCCGTGGTCGATAACCGTAAGGGTTTTGGCGTCTTTGTCCACCTTCACCTCGATGGTCATGTCACCCAGCTCCACATTGGCTTTTCCGAGGCTCACCAGGGTTTTCATCTTCTGCGAAGCGTCTATAGCGTTGGAAATCAATTCCCTAAGGAATATTTCCTGGTCTGAATACAAAAATTTCTTGATAACGGGAAAGATGTTTTCCGTTTTGACATTGATTTTTCCTGTTGACATAATTTATAGTTTTTATTGATTTTAATCTGAAAATAACGCCAGGTTAAAAGCAAAATTTGTGCCAAAGTGCAAGGCTGACATTTTGGCAGTTTCCTGCAAGCGTCATAGTAGGACTGTCCTATTATCAAGTGTCCGCCATTCAGCATGGAGCGGAGCGACAGGCGGAATCTCAATGCTTACTTTTCGATCACAGCGAAAAGTAACGGATTTTTTTCGTATCTTTGCAGGCTAATTTTTTTAATAGAATGGATAAGAATACGATTATTGGATTGCTCTTGATTTTCGCGTTATTCATGGGGTTCAGCTTTTACACCTCGCAGAAGAATGCCAAGCATCGGGAGCAAGTGGAGAAAGAAATGTTGGCACAGGAAGAGAAAGCACGAGAAGATTCCATCGCCAACGCTGTGGCCGCTTCAATGGCCAGCCAATTGGAAACAACTAACAATGCCGCCACAAATGCCGACTCAACAGCGAACCGTGCGGCTGAACAACAAAAACTTCCACTGTATGCCGTCGCCTTCCAAATGCCGGCAGACGCCGCCAACGGTGATTTCGAGGTGGTGACCAACAAGGCGATTTACACTTTCGCCCGTAAAGGTGGTTATCTCAAGAGAATTGAGATGAAGGAGGCCTACAAATTTGCCCCCAAGGATTCGGTGAAACCGCGTGTGGTACTGTTTGACGGAGATGCCAACAGTGTCAACATCGACCTGATGCTGAAAAATCAGGCTATTGTTCATTCCAAAGACCTTACTTTCAGTAGTGATATTACAGATTCATTGGTGGTGAGTGAGGGTAGTGGTGCCACATTGTCGCTGAAAGTATATCCCGCCGGAGCTCCAGATTCCGCAAAGAGCTACATCGAATATCTCTATACTTTCTATCCCAACGACTACCATTTTGGCTTCAAAATCAACTTCGTCAATATGTCCGAGTATCTGTATGCCAACAACTTGGATTATACGATAGCATGGAATGCCCAGTTGACCTGCCAGGAGCGAAATTACCAGATTGAAAGAGACATGAGCACCATTTACTACATGGATAATGTGCAGGATGTCAGCAACCTGGACGAGCGGAAAAACGACAAGAAGGACTTTTCCTCACCTTTGAAATGGGTGGGCTTCAAACAGCAGTTTTTCACCTCTACATTGATTGCCAAATCAGCGGAATTCTCCACGGCATCGTTAGAGGTGAACGTGCCCGTCAAGAGCGAGACATCTTACCTGAAGACCATGTCGGCTGATTTGGATTTCAGAGTTGACAACTTGGACAACAGCTCTTTCGACATGACGATGTATGTCGGTCCCAGCCAGTACAAACTGCTGAAAGAATATGACCTGAAACTGGAACGCCAGGTGCCGCTGGGTTGGGGATTCTTCCTGCTGCAATGGTGCAACCGCTACATCATCATCCCGGTATTCAACTGGTTGGAAAGCTATGGTATCAGCTATGGTATCATCATTCTGATTTTGTCTTTGTTCATCAAATTGCTGGTTACCCCCGTCAACTACAAGACTTATATCTCATCCGCTAAGATGAGAGCGTTAAAACCTGAAATAGAAGCACTTAACAAGAAATTTCCCAAAGCTGACCAAAATCAGGACGAGATGATGAAGAAGCAGCAAGCAACGATGGCTTTATACAAGAGTGCCAAGGCAAGTCCTATGGCCGGCTGTCTTCCGGCATTAATTCAGATGCCCATCCTCATCGCCATGTACCGTTTCTTCCCCTCCGCTTACGAATTGCGCCAACAGTCGTTCCTTTGGGCAGACGACCTCTCGTCATACGATTCCATTTTGGATTTGAGTTTTAACATTCCTTTTTACGGCAACCATGTGAGTTTGTTCACCTTGCTGATGACCATCTCCACAATTGCCTATACTTACATGAACAACAAGCTGATGACTCCTGCGACAGGCAATAACGATCAGCAGAAAATGATGAAATGGATGATGTACATCATGCCTATCATGTTCTTGTTCATGTTCAACAGCTTCTCCTCAGGTTTGACATATTACTACTTGTTAATCAACCTGATAACCTTTGCCCAGAACGGTATTTTCATGCTGACCGTCAACCAGGACAAACTGCGTGCCCGGTTGTTGGCCAACATGAAGAAGCCTGTCCAGAAATCAAAATGGCAACAACGTATGGAAGAGATGGTTAAGCAGCAGCAGGAGCTGGCTAAAAAGCAAGGTCGCAGATAAAAATTAAAATATTTTTGACTTTTATACGTTTAGAAAAAAGAAAAAAAGTATATTTGCAAATTAATTCACCTTATTATTAATATTAACGAAAAAGATTAGAGATGGAAAATTTAGAAAAAAATGAAGTTTTGTCAAGAGCAGTTAGAGCAGGGAAGCGTACCTACTTTTTCGATGTGAAGACCACAAAAAACGAAGAGAAGTATCTGACTATTACAGAGAGCAAGCGTAAATTCAACGCTGACAATGGTACTTTCTTCTATGAAAAACATAAATTGTTCCTGTACAAGGAAGATTTCACCAAATTCCAGAATGCCTTGGCCGCCGTGTTAGAATTCATTGAAACAGGCAAGATTCCTGATGACATGCTTTTTGACGCCAACGAGCCCAAAACCGACGACATTAATTTTGAAGACTTGGAGGCCTAATGGGAAAGATTATTGCTGTCGTTAACCAGAAAGGAGGGGTAGGGAAGACCACAACTGCGGTCAACCTGGCCGCTTCTTTGGCCGTGCTGGAGCACAAAACCTTGCTGATTGACGCCGACCCACAGGCTAACGCCACATCCGGTGTCGGCATTGATCCTGAGCAGGTGGAGCACAGCGTGTATGATTGCATGCTCGGCAACAACTTCGCGACAGAAGTCATCGTGAAAACCGATACGCCCAACCTGGACCTAATGCCAGCCACCATTGACTTGGTGGGAGCGGAATTGGAAATGATTTCCTTCGACCGCCGCGAGTATCGTATGCGCGACGCTTTGACAGCACTAAAAGATGAATACGAGTTTATCCTCATTGACTGTGCTCCTTCACTGGGTTTGATTACCTTGAACGCCCTCGTGGCCGCCGACTCGGTGATAATCCCCGTACAATGCGAGTATTACGCCCTCGAAGGCTTGGGCAAACTGCTCAATACCGTGCGTCTGGTGCAGTCTAACATGAATCCAGAGCTGACTATCGAAGGTATCCTGCTGACCATGTACACCGCCCGCCTGAAACATAACAACGCTGTGGTGGAAGATGTGCGCCAGCATTGCAAAGGCATCGTTTTTGACACCATCATCGTCAGAAATGTGCGCCTGAGCGAGGCTCCAAGCTATGGGAAACCCATTGTGCTGTATGATGTGCAGTCCAAAGGTAATATCAATTACCTGAATTTGGCAAAGGAACTGCTGGTGAATAACGGCTATACCTTCGACCAATTAGCAAATTAGTAAATTAGCAAATGAAATCTGTCTATTTATCTGATTAACTGTATAATTATCTAATTTGCCAATTAACTAATTAACTAATTAACAATTTGATTGTTATGGAAAAAGATGCAAGAAAGTTGGGCAAAGGATTGGGAGCATTGCTGGGTGGGGGAGACCTTCCCATCGCATCCAATTCCGTAGCCCGTATCAAACAGGATTCGGTAGGAAAAATCCGTATCGACTCCATAGAAGTTAATCCTAACCAGCCCCGTACCAAATTTGACGAGGAGGCCCTTCGCGAATTGGCCGAATCTATCAAAACTTACGGACTGATACAGCCGATTACCGTTCGCCCCATCGCTAATGGCAAATACCAGCTGATATCGGGAGAACGTCGTCTGAGAGCTTGCAAACTTGCTGGTTTACAAGAAATACCGACCTACGTGCGTACTGTCGATGAGATGCAGTCCATCCAGATGGCGCTCGTGGAGAATATCCAGCGAGAAGACTTGAACGCCCTTGAAATCGCTTTGTCGTACCAGCGACTGGTCGATGAATTCGGTTTCACCCAAGAGGAAGTGAGTGACAAGGTGGGCAAAAACAGAACTACCATCACCAACTACCTGCGTCTGCTGAAACTCTCATTGCCGGCACAAATTGCTGTGCGTGACAATGTGATCAGCATGGGACACGCCCGTGCCTTGGTGACACTCGAAAATGAGAAATTGCAGGAGAAGGTCTTGAAACAGGTAATAGATGGCGGACTTTCGGTTCGTCAAACTGAGACCCTGGTGAAAAAGTATTCCTCGGAATTCAAACCCGCCAAGACAAAAATCAAAATCACCCTCTCCGACGAAGTCAACCAGTTTGTGTCTTCAATCTCAAAAAAGCTGAATTCGAAAGTATCGGTCAGCAAGGATTTGTCGGGCAAAGGTAAAATCGTTATCCCTTTCACCTCTGACGAGGATTTGAAGCAGATGATTAGCAAGCTAATGTAAATACCTTTAGTTCTGCTATTTATGAAAAAAATATTGGTAATATTGTCAATCATTCTGAGTCTGTGTGCGATAAGCGTACAGGCTCAGTCTGTTGATTCTACCCACACTTCTGTAGTGTCTGATACAGCTGGAATTATAATCCAAACTCCTTCAGAAACCAATGATGCTATTCAGGCAGATGTGCCGAATGCTGTGGCAGACAGTGTGCCTGCTACAACCGTTCGATTAAGGGAAGGACACCGTGGCAAGGGCATCAAAATCAGCTCCGACAAGCCTGCCGAGCATGTTTCTGTTTCCGATTCTGTATTACGCAAAAAACACAGTCCAACAGTGGCCGGCTGCCTGTCCATCATTCCTGGTGGTGGTCAGATTTACAACAAAAAATACTGGAAACTGCCCATTGTTTATGTGGCCTTGGGAGTCTCCGGCTATTTTGTCTATGACTTTGCCCATCAAATGACAGTATATAAAAAAGAGTTTATCAACCGCCGAGATGGGAATACCGCTTTGTTGAGACCGGATCTCAGAATGGAAACAGATGCAAATATTCTGGAGTCGAAAAACACTTACCGTAGAAGAATGGAAATTGCCATAGCTGTTACTACAATTCTGTATTTCCTCAATATTGTGGATGCCGTGGTGGACGCCCATTTGTACTATTTTGACATCTCCGACGACCTGTCAATGCAGGTGACTCCGCAGATCAATCAAAACTATATGAATTCTTTGGCACAGCAACACAATAAAACCTCATTCAACTACGGTGTAAACCTTACCTTAAATTTCAAATAATGGCAAAATTCGCGATTTTAGGCTATGGAAAAATGGGGAAGGAAGTGGAGAAAATCCTTCTGGCACAGCAACAGGAAATTGTGGCAAGAATCGACAATGAGGATGACTGGCAGCAACAAAAGGACAATTTCCTTGCCGCTGATGTGGCCGTCGAATTCTCTATGCCGACAGTGGCAGTGGATAATTTCAAGAAATGCTTCGATGCGGGAATTCCCTTGGTAGCCGGCACGACAGGCTGGTACGAGCGCATGGACGAAGTGATGGATTACTGCAAGCAAAAATCAGCATTCTTTATTTATGGCTCCAACTTCAGCATCGGTGTAAATATCTTTTTTGTAATCAACAAGTTGCTTGCTGACATAATGCGTAAGCAGGAGGATTTTGAGGTTAAGATCGAAGAAACTCATCACATCACTAAGAAAGATGCACCCAGCGGGACCGCTATTCACTTGGCTAAAATAATTGAAAATCAATACAATAACCAGTTGGAAGTTCCCATCACATCCTATCGTTTGACCGATGTTCCGGGTATACACAAAGTGACTTATCAAGCTGAAAATGAAGTTATTGAACTGACTCATACCGCTAAAAACAGGGTGGAGTTAGCCAAAGGTGCCGTCAAAGCCGCCCTCTGGCTCATTCAGCACCCGGGAATCTACGATTTCAAAGACATTGCACTAACAATTAACAATTAATAATTGATAATTAATAGTTGTAATTCAAAATTCATAATAAATAAACTCATTTTTCGTTATACATTCATTGTCAACTATTAATTATTAATTGTAAACTATTAATTATTATGACCTTATCTACAACTGCCGTATATATCTGTCTGATTATCGCATTTTTAGGACTGCATGTGGGCTTGTGGGGCATTTTCAAGAAAGCCGGTGTCAATCCCTTGCTGTCACTCATTCCGATGGGTGACTATTGGTTCTGGCTCCGGAAAGTGTTGTCACGTCCATGGTGGTGGATGCTGCTAATCGTATTCCCCTTTATCGGTGTATTCATGTTTTTCATGATGGTATGGAAAACCATACGCCTGTTCGGGAAAACCAGTTATTTGCCCTTGATTCTAGGCACAGCATTTTTCTTCATCTATTTGCCTTATTTGGGTTTCTCAAGGAAAGAGCAATTCACTCATCTGGCAGACCTTCCTGTATTTGAGAAGAGCAAAGCGAGAGAGTGGGGCGATGCCTTGATTTTCGCAGTGGCCGCCGCCTATATTATCCGCATGTTCTTGGTAGAGTTCTATGCCATCCCGACATCCTCCATGGAAAGCACCCTTATGGTAGGCGATTACCTGGCCGTCGGCAAAATGGATTATGGTGCCCGTGTGCCCATGACGCCTATTGCCGTGCCTTTTGTGCATCATACGTTGCCTCTGACTAAAAGCGCAAAATCCTATACCGAATGGATTAAACTGCCCTATATGAAGTTTCCGGCTATCAGACCCTTGCGTCGCTATGATGTGGTGGTTTTCAACTATCCTGATGGTGATACGGTGGCTATTGAACGGCAGAGTGAAAGCTATTACTCCATTGTACGTGAGTTTGAGGCCATGCTCGACCCCAACACTCCTCGCAAGGTGATGGAGAACCTGTATTATCGCTATTCACCAGAAAAGGTGGCCTATTACAAATCAAAATATGCAGGCGATTATTATCCTGGCAAGGGTAGGGAAGCGGTGAAAAAAGAATATACCGTGGTGGCACGCCCTGTAGATAAACGCGAGAACTATGTGAAGCGTTGCGTGGCTATGCCTGGCGATAAGCTGCAAGTGATTGACAAAGATTTATTTATCAATGACGAGCCAGCCTTTACCCCTGAGAAAATGCAGTATTCATATTTTGTGGTAGATCCAACGGGTATGGGACTTTCAGCCAAGAAGCGCAAATCACTGAATATCAATGAGGAGGATATCCAAAAAATCGACCAAACCACAACAGTATATTGGTTAAATGAGGATCAGAAAAATCAAATTGAGAAAATGGGCATGATAGTGGAACCTATTATTGACAAAGAAGGCAGCTACGACATGAACATTTTCCCACATGATGCCCGTTATGCCTGGAATAAGGACAACTTTGGCCCGATTGTCATCCCGCAAAAAGGTATGACGGTGGATATTAATGACTCTACCATTGTGCTCTATGATAAAATCATCAAAAATTATGAATTAAATGACTTACAAGTGCGTGATGGCAAGGTGTTTATCAACGGAAAGGAAGCCCATAACTATACTTTCAAGATGGATTATTACTTCATGATGGGTGACAACCGCCATAACTCAGCCGACTCACGTTTCTGGGGCTTTGTTCCTGAAAATCATATTGTTGGCCGCACATTGTTTGTCTGGTTATCCTTGGATAAGTTCAAATCCTTCGGTGAGGGCAAAATCCGCTGGAACAAGATGTACAAAAAAATCAAATAAAATTTTTGCTGACGTGAGAGGAATGGGTTAGTAAGGTTAGGAGGGTTAGAAATTATTGATATGACAATAAACCAACAACAATTTTAATTGTCTAATTAACAAATTTGCCAATTTGCTAATTTGCTAATTATTTTGTATTTTTGCACGCTCAAAACGATAATGTATAACTTAAAATAAGAAAATTATGAAAAAAGTATGTTTGATTATGGCAGTGGTAATGTTGGGCTTCGTGTCTCTCGTTTCCGCTCAGAAACCTTTTGCCGGCACCATCAAAATGCACAGCCACATTGAAGGTACGGAAGATCCGAATATTACCTCACAAGGTGAAAGTGATTACAGTATCCAGATATTTGGCAACTATACTAAAACGGTGGTTAGTCAGGAAGGTCTTGGTGTGATTAACATCACCAATGGCGATGCTAAAAATGCTGTGACTATTTTGGATATTATGGGCATGGGTAAATATTACATCGAAGTGTCTGCAGAGAAACTGCAGGAAACACAAAAAAACGTTAAATATGATTACAATAAAACTGGCGAAAAGAAAAATATTGCCGGTTATGATTGTGAGAAAGTGGTAGTCACCCAGACTGATATGGAGACCGACGAAAGTGTAACCTTCGTGGTTTATATCTCATCTGCCCTCAACACTGGCGACAATATCAATTTCATGGAAACACCTGGCTTAGCTGGCTATCCATTGAGAACCGAAGTAAAACGTGATATTGAAGGAACGGAAATCACAATAGTTACTGAAGCAACAGAGATTATCCCCAGCAAGAAAATCAAAGCCGTTGACTTTATGATGCCTGCTGACGCACAGGATATCCATACCAATCCTGACCTGATGAAGATGTTAGGAATGGGCAGTGAAGAAGACGAAGACTAAGCAGTTGATAGTTGACAATTAACAGTTGACAGTTATAATAAAAAAAGAGGTACTTAAAAGTGCCTCTTTTTTTTGTTTTCATATTTTTATGTCTTTAAGACTTAGTGTTTATTTCAATTTGTAGTTCTGTAATCGATATTCTGCCATTTTCTCGTATTTTGTACCAGGACGGCCATAATTTGCGTAAGGATGTATGCTGATACCACCACGGGGCACAAACAAGCCTACAACCTCGATATAGCGAGGATCCATCAGCTTCACCAAATCTTTCATGATAATATTAACACAATCCTCATGGAAATCGCCGTGATTGCGGAAAGAGAACAAGTACAGCTTCAGACTCTTGCTCTCCACCATACGCTTGTCGGGAATATAAAGAATCTTTATTTCTGCAAAATCCGGTTGTCCCGTAATAGGACAGAGCGAGGTGAACTCTGGACAGTTGAACTGTACCCAATAATCGTGCTCGGGGTGGCGATTTTCAAAGGTTTCCAGTACTTCCGGAGCATAGTCTTGGGAATATTCGGTCTTGTGACCTAAATTCTTTAAGTTTTCTTCTGTTCGGCTCATATAAATCAGCTTGCAGGTTACAGCTTGCAGGTTACAGGTTTTGTTTTCTGTAGCCTGCAAGCTGAAACCTCTATTTAAGATTCAGTTTATGTCCCATTTTCTCCTGTTTGGTCTTCAGGTAGTAGCGGTTGATGTCGTTGGGTTCGATGATGATGGGCACAGTCTCCACAATGTCAATGCCATAACCATTCAAGCCCACACGCTTGGCAGGATTGTTGGTAATCAGACGGATTTTCTTGGCTTTTTGGTCGTTAAGTATCTGTGCACCAATACCATAGTCGCGTTCATCGGCACGGAAGCCGAGTTCCAAATTGGCTTCTACGGTATCGCGGCCCAACTCCTGTAAGTGATAGGCTTTCAGCTTGTTAACCAAGCCAATACCTCTGCCTTCCTGACTCATATACAGGACCATGCCCTTGCCTTCCTTCTCTATCATCTCCATAGAGCGGTGCAGCTGTGCACCACAGTCGCATTTGCAGGAGCCAAAGATGTCACCAGTAGCGCAAGAAGAGTGGACACGCACGAGTACGGTGTCACCATCTTCCCATTCGCCTTTTTTCAGCACTAAGTGTGTGCTGTTATTGTTGAGTTGGGTGTATGCTATCAGTCTGAAGTTACCCCACTGGGTAGGCAGATTCACTTCCTGTTCCTTGCGTATCATCTTCTCATTCTTCACCCTATAGGCAATCAGATCCTGGATGGTGATGATTTTGATATCGTGTTTGGCGGCCACTTCCATCAGTTGGGGCAGACGTGCCATGGTGCCATCGGGATTGATAATTTCAATCAGGGCACCCACGGGTTGCAAGCCTGCCAAGCGAGCCAAGTCAACTGCAGCTTCGGTATGTCCGGCACGCACCAGCACTCCGCCATCACGGGCACGCAAAGGGTTTATGTGCCCAGGACGACCAAAATGTTCGGGTTTGGATTCAGGATTTGCCAATGCCTTAATAGTATAGGCTCTATCGTGCATGGATACACCTGTAGTGCATCCTTGTCCCAGCAAGTCGACTGTCACGGTAAATGGTGTGCCGTGCAGCGAAGTGTTGAAGGCATTATCCACCTGCATTTCCAGATTCAGCTGGCGGCAGCGTTCCTCAGACATGGGAGCGCACAAAACGCCACGACCATAGCTGAGCATAAAGTTTACCTTTTCAGGGGTTACATGTTCCGCGGCAATGATAAAATCTCCTTCATTCTCGCGGTCTTCATCATCTACTACAATGAGGAATTTCCCTTGTTTGAAATCCTCGATAGCTTCTTCAATAGTATTCAGTTTTATCTCCATTCTATTTTGTAAAAATTAAGTGCCTTGATACACCATCTATGAGATGCGGGGTTAGTGGTGGACTTGTTGTATCTGATACCTATTCTGAACGTTCCCTGCGGAACTGGTGTCAAGGCGTTACTGTTAGCGAAAGTAGTGGGGTAGGAGGCAAGAGTGTATAAATGCCACTCATTCATGTCGATATCACCACCCTGATAAGTGGTGGAATAATACACTTGATAGTAGTCAGGATTAGTTACATCTGAAATCTGGTGCTCGATTTTCAGAATGCAGTCAGCATCGTTAATGGTGATTGCGGGAGAGATAACCCAGTCGTCACAGGTGCCGGTTTCTGGCAGGTGATACAGGAATTCGTTGCCGCTGAAACTCTGATACTTCCATGCATCTGCTGTGGTCTGAATCCAGCCACCAGAAGTCAACGAGTTGGCACTGACAGCCTCTTTGTGAACAAGCACTTCTGTAGGTTGCGGCTCCACATAGGCCGGTTTAATATCTTCCGCAGTACGCAAAGTGAATTGGTAATCGTTTTTGTAAATAGTCAAAATACCAGTTAAGTCATATTCCTTGGTGGCATCGATAATGATGTTTCTGAACTTGGCATAATTGGAAGTTCTCACAATAATATTGAAATTATCCAAAGCACGGTCACAGGTGACCTCGTTGGTGGCCAACTGCAAACCATGGCAAGCGGAGCTGAAACGAGCACCTTTGATGGTACAGAGACAGTTGACTTTGTCCGCTGACAAGTCTGCGTTGGAATTGATTTCACAAATGCCTCCACAGGGTGACAGTTCATTGATATTGTCCATGCTGGGCAAACCTTCTTTGGATAAATATTTGCCGAGCATCATATGATTGATACGGCCTATGCTGTTCTCGTAAATCCAGCCAATTTGATATTTGTTGTAGTAGTCGCCCACCACCAAACCATCACAGTTGATGTAAACGATCTGGCCTACAGGATATTCATTGAACAGACTGCTCTGGTCAATAGCAATCTCAATACCACCGGTTTGGTCTTGCACGGTGATGTATTTGTAGCAGTTTCCACCTTCATCAGAGCTGACCACCACGGCCTTCACGACGAAACGTTCACCGCTATATTGACAGATGGAGTCCGTGACATTCATGTTCAATTGTGTATGTCTTGCCTTAATATCAGCAATGGTTTTGTTGGCTCTTTTCCCGGTATATTCCGGGGCTTTGAATTCCGGAGCTTCCCATTTTTTGCATGAGCCCAAAGAAAGAATCAGGGCTAACAATATAATTGATATGCTATATATTTTTTTCATATTAGGGAAAGATTTTATTGTTCAACGATAGATGATACTTTATATGAAGACAGCAACCAAGTTGAATTGGTATTGTCATTATATCTGAAAGCGAATCTCAAGTTTGTGGCAGACAATAATTCGGCAGGCAAATTATAATTATAAGTGGTAAAGCTAGTCGTGAAATCATTTACATTCAGGCTATGCCATTCACTTTCATTGATGTCACCTCCAGTATAAGTTGTGGAATAATATACCTGACGGTTAGCTGTACCATTCAGGGAACGGTGAGTAAATGACATCTTCAGATTGTCGTAGTTGGTGGCGTTGATGACCGGTGAAATCAGCCAGCTGTCGTTGCTACCAGCGGTACCGACAATTCTCATGGCAGTACCAGACATATATTCCCAGCTGCTGCCGCTGGTAGTCTTATTGATCCATCCATTTTCCAAGGGATTTTGTGACAAATCCATATTGCACACTACAATTTCTGTGGGTACAGTAGGAACTACAGGAGTGGAAATATCTGATAAGAATCTAAGTGTCAACTGATTAGTAGTTCTAAAACGGGAGAGGATAGCTACGATGTCGAAAGTACCCTCAGGAGTCATCTGGCTGGCAAAATCGGCATATCTGCTGGTGTAGAGAACAATCTCACCACCTCCTTCAATCACAATATCATTAGAAGTTCCACTGCTTGTGGTTTCTGCAAACTTTTGTCCAGGATACTTGAAATGACAGTCTTTGATACGGACCAAACGGTTGTACATGTTTTCCTGAATCTGATATGCAGAGGTTATCTCGATGGGTTCGGGAACTTGACCGGGAGCCCCGTCTTTGAAGATGTATTTGTACAGCACATTGGAGTTGATACCTACCATGCCGTCATTTTCCCACCATCCTAACTGGGGCAGCATGCCATAGTCACCCAGCACAAGACCGTCGCAATTCACAAATACACGCTGTCCAACAGGATAGTTCATATAGAGGGAAGTGCTGTTAATTTTAATTTGTACACCAGCGGTACCATCATCAATAGTAATATATTTGTAACAGTTACCTTCTTTGTCGCTGGAAATAACGATACCTTGAATCACAATACCTTTTGGGAGCGTGTCGTAGGTAAAACCAGCGGTGAGAGGATGATATTCCAGCAATTGGGCTATCGTATGGGTAGCCTTGCCGTCGTATGTAGCTATCGGTGCCACATCCAATTCGCGTTTGCACGAGGTCAGTAAAAACACTGCCACAGTCAACAAAAGCGATATGCTATATAATTTATTCTTTTTCATCGTTTCTTTCTTTAAAATTGATAATCAGTGTTTTAACTTATTCTAGTTGAATTGGAAATTAAGACCGGCATAGAAAGTGGTGCCGAATGCATAGTAGTATTTGTTCTGGAATTTGTCGGAATTATAAGTGGTGTAATCATAACGATACTGCTCCCATGCGGTGGTGATCAGGTTCTTGTTGTTGGTGATATTGGTTACGCTTACATTGAAACCGATGGTGTAATTTTTGATTCTCCATGATTTGCTGATTGAAGCGTCGAGAGTGAACTGGCCTTTCAGGCGAGTTTGGCTGGCCATAGCGATATAGGCGGGGTCGTCGACGGCTAAGGTGCCACGGGCAAAAGTGGTTCTTCTTTCAGGGTTCAAATCACAGTAAATTTTGTCGAAATAATTGGCATTGATATTCACCCACCAGTATTTGTGATTGAATTTCAGACCGATAGTGGCAGCAGCCTGAGGAGAGCCTGCTACATGGTAGTTTTTCCAATAAACCGTACGGTTTACATCACCTTCAAAGTCACTGCCGTTTTCTGCATTGATGGTCACATTGGCACGGTCGGAGTAACGGTAATCACCATAGTTGCCGGCCAAAATCAGGGCGAACATAGAGCCTAATTTGATTTCAGCACCCAATTCCACACCTAAATGTCTCTGGTCGATACCTGTCATGGAATAGTTCACCATACTCTGCATACCATCGTGGTAGAAGCTGACCAACTTGGTCTGGTCATTGATCTGAGTGAAATACCCCGTCAAACGCAAGGTGACCACCGGATATTTCATTATATAAGAGAAGTCAATGGCACCGACTTTTTCAGTTTTCAGGTTATCAACATATTTGTTTCTGATTCTGGGAGCCACAAAAGCATTGAGTACGCTGGGTGCGTTACTTTCATACAAACCATTCAACACCAAATAATTACGTCCGTTAATTTTGTAGGTAACTCCACCTTTAAATCCGTATTCGCAGAAGGACTTTGTTGCCGAACGACCTTTTGAGTCATCCTGGAAACGACCGTTTTTCATGTGTCCGACTCTCCAGAATTCTGTTCCGCCAATAGAAGCGCCGAGATTGAAATCAACTTTGTTATAGGAGAATAGCACCTGAGCCCAAGCTTTTTGAATCCAAATATGATAGTCGTAATCATATCCGAAAACATCGCCTTCATGGAGCTCTTTATCCTTGTTATCCAGGTCGTTGTATTGCACATTGGCATCATCCGGGAAGTCGCCTTCTGAATACTTGTCCACATCCAACCAGTAAAGGCCACCCAGCAAATCACCGATGGTCTTGTAATTGCGTTGTTTGATACCACGGAGATCAACCCCGTACACAAATTTTATATTTTCATTTATGGTATAAATGGCATTAGTGCTACCACCCAAAAGCAGGTGATCATAAATACGATTTTCAATCATATACTGTGCCCGTTTGCCCTGATATGCAGCTGTTTGGTTCACTTCATACATTCTGTCCCAGTTGATCTGGCGAACATTGGCATTGGTCTTCCATTCGTTCAACACATCCCAATAGGTAGAGGTTGTGTCACCATCTTGTATTTGATAGCTGGGAAGATAACGATAATAATCGGGTCTTGGATCCTGAGCGTCATACCAGTTGAGGGAGGTAGTGCTGTTTCTGCCGAAAGTGGCGGTCAACGTAGTGGTCATGTTCAGCTTCGAATCTGGTGTGTAGTAGTGGGTAAGCTGGATAACCGGTTCATGCACGTTTCTGACACGGGCATTACGTTTTTTGCCCTGATACCAACCCCAGTTGGGATTGTAATAATGAGAGCCTGTGATATCGTAGGCTTCATCAACCGAATTGCCCTGCATGCCACGTACGGTCGGTGCACCGAAAGCCGTAAGGTTCAAGGCATGAGCGGTGTTGAACTTTTTCTCCAAGGCAACAAAATAACTGTACCCATTGTATGAGACACCATCCACATAGCTCAATGCATTACCGAATCGAGCTGACAATGAGGCAACTACCGACCAGCCCTTGTTCAATACACCAGAGGCGTAGGTGAATTGCAAACGATTGGTATAAGTCCTGTTAGTCAATGAATAACCCGCACGGATCTGTTTGCGGTAGGAGGATGCGCGAGTGTTATAATTGCCGGCACCACCAATATCGCCGAAGTTGAACGTGCAGACATTCAAGCCCGTAATGTTTTCCGGATAACGCATCACATGATTCAAACCGCCCCATTGGGAATAGGTGGCACGACCCGTGACCAAACTGTTAAATTGAAAACCATTGATGCAGATGTTCTGATAACGATTGTCATAACCTCTTGCTTTGAAATAAGCTATACTGAATGTATAGGAGGTGTTATTATCATACACATCTTTGGAGGAGTGCAACAATCCCGGCACATAGTCGGTCTCGCTATCCGCATTCTCCTGACCTTCGGTAAGGTCGTAATTTTCCGTCGACGAATCTGTCTCGGTACTGACCACAGCGGTTTTCTTATCCCGTTGTTTTTTCTGCTTCTTACCGCCAGACTCCTGTGAACTTGCTATCATACAAGAGATTAGCAACACAACTAACAAGAATAAAGTTTTTTTCATAGACCCAATTTTAGTCGAATAAATTAAATTACAAAAATAGGAAAAAACTATTTTATACAAACCATTTTAAAATAGATTTTCTTTAAAAAAATAATGTATATTTGCATTTTAAATAATTCGATAGAACTATGAAGCATAAAATTCTAACACTGATTGCATTTCTGTTTGCCGTTAACATTATTGTTTTCGCACAAGGCAACAAGAAAGAGGCCATTATTGCATTCTACAACTTGGAAAATCTTTTTGACACAGAAGATGACCCTCTTACTAATGACGCTGAATTTCTGCCCACAGGGAGCAACCAGTGGACCATGGAAAGGTATCAGAAAAAACTCGAGAACATGTCTTCCGTGATATGCTTGATAGGTCAGGAACAGGGTGGAGTAGTGGTCATCGGCGTTTCCGAGATTGAGAACCGGAAAGTGTTGGAAGATTTGGTGGCCATGCCGAAACTGCAGCCCCTCAAGCTGGGAGTAGCCCATCATGATTCACCAGACCGTCGTGGTGTGGATGTCGCTTTCTTATACAGTAAAGAACGTTTCCAACTGTTGGATACCAGAGCTTTCCCGGTGGTGACCGACGACACCAGTTTCCGCACCCGTGACCTCTTCCTGATGAGCGGTGTGGTGGATAAGACCGACACCATCCACTGCATTGTGATGCACTGGCCCTCCAAAATCGGTGGCGAGAAACGAAGCATGCCCAAGCGTGTTGCTGCCGCTACAGCCGCAAGACATATAGCCGATTCATTACTGGCAGCCAATATCAATGCCAATATCATTTTCATGGGCGACTTCAACGACAATCCCACCTCCAAGAGTGTGAAAGAAGTGCTGCATCCACAAGTGAAAATCAAGGATGTGCAAAGGGGAGACCTTTTCAACCCCATGTGGAAAATGTACCAGGATGGTATCGGAACATACGCATATAGAGACAATTGGGATGTTATCGATCAGATAATCATCTCTGCCAACTTAGTGAATCCCGTGAGAAGTAACAGCTACAAGTTTGTGACTGCCAAGGTGTTCCGCCGCCAGTTTATGCTGACACAATCAGGCTCTTATACCGGCTATCCCTTCAGAACTTTTGCCGGTGGAGCTTACCAGGGTGGCTATAGCGACCATTTCCCAGTTTATATTATTCTTGAAAAATAAACAATTGAAATACAAATAGTTATGGATAAAAAACTCGTAATCATCCCGACCTACAACGAAAAAGAGAATATCGAGAAAATCATCAGGACAGTATTTGGCCTTGGTGATTATCATATTTTGATTATAGAGGACAATTCTCCAGACGGAACTGCTGAAATTGTAAAGAAATTGATAGGGGAGTACCCTGAAAAATTGTTTATAGAGGAAAGAAAGGGCAAATTGGGCTTAGGAACAGCCTATATTCATGGTTTCAAATGGGCTTTGGCACATAATTATGACTTTGTTTTCGAAATGGACGCTGATTTTTCGCATAATCCAGAAGATTTGGCCCGTTTATATGCCGCTTGTGTGGATGAAAATGCCGATTTGGCCATCGGATCACGATATTGTAAAGGCGTAAATGTTATCAACTGGCCCATGTCGCGTTTGTTGATGTCATATTATGGCTCAGCATACGTACGCATCATGCTGGGTATTCCAGTTCATGACACCACAGCGGGCTTCAAATGCTACAGAGCTACAACGCTGCGTGCCATCGATTTTGACAAGATTCATCATGTGGGTTACGGATTCCAGATTGAGATGAAATACAATGTTTATAAATTAGGCTTCAAAATTGTTGAAGTTCCCATCATTTTCAAGGATCGTACGGAAGGCACGTCAAAAATGTCCGGAGGAATTTTCAAGGAAGCGATTTTTGGTGTTATTGGCCTGAGATTTCGCTCGTGGTTCAGAAAATGGGAAAGACTTCAATAAATGTGCTAATTAGTCAATGTGCTAATGTGCTAATCAATTAGTTAATTAGTTAATGTGTTGATAAGAATTCAAAATTTAAAATTCAGAATAGGATTATTTTTTTTGATAATATGATGATGATGCGCAACTGTCAACTATCAACTGTAAACTGTCAACTTTATTGTGGGGAAGGGATGCTATTTAACATAATATAAATTATACGAAAAATATTTTACCCGAAAAATGCGTAGATTTGCCATTATTTTGCTGATATTTGCACTGTTATGCGAGATGCTACCATTGCAGGCACAGAACGAATCTTCCGACAAAATTTCTTCTAAAAATTTTGAATACAAATCTACGGAAAAAAATTCAAAGAAATTATCTCCGCAGAAAATTTTCTATTTCAAAATTGACGACAATATTTCGCGTCCGTCACAGCGAAAATTAAACAAAGCTATTGAGCAAGCCACTGCACAAGACGCTGACATTTTGTTCATGGAATTGAACACTTTTGGCGGTGAGCTGGATGCTGCTGACAAGATGCGAACGGCGCTGCTGGAATGTCCGATTCCGACTATCGTCTTCATTAACAAAAACGCTGCTTCCGCCGGTGCGCTGATTTCTATTGCCTGTGACTCCATTTACATGGCTCCTGGCAGTTCTATTGGTGCGGCTTCTGTGGTTGATCAGACTGGCCAGGTTTTGCCCGACAAATACCAGTCTTATATGCGCTCACTGATGCGTTCTACGGCAGAAATGAACGGACGAGACCCGGATATTGCCCAGGCCATGGTCGATCCGGATGTGGAAATTAAAGGCGTATCGGAAAAAGGTAAAGTGCTGACTTTCACCACATCAGAGGCTATTGAGAACGGTTTTTGCAATGCAGAAGCCAATGATATGGATGAAGTGTTAAAAAAAGCTGATATTCAGTCATATACCATTGAAAATCAGCAAGAATCATGGATTGACAAAGTCATTTCTTTTTTAATTAATCCCATTGTGAGCGGTATTCTCATCATGTTCATCATTGGTGGCATCTATTTTGAGATGCAGGCTCCGGGTATTGGTTTTGCCTTGCTGGTTTCAGTGGTGGCCGCACTACTCTATTTTGCACCCCATTATTTGGAAGGACTGGCCGCACATTGGGAAATCCTGGTGTTTATTGTCGGTCTGGGCTTGTTGCTCTTAGAAATATTTGTCGTGCCGGGCTTCGGTGTTACCGGCATCTCTGGCATCATTCTGATGGTGGCGGCACTGGTTCTTACCATGACTTTTAATATTGGTTTTGATTTCAGTTTTTCAGCTCCTGAACTTTTTATTGAATATCTGTTTTTGGTGATAGCAGCTTGTTTCGCTGGATTTTTACTCTCACTATGGTTAGGGAAAAAACTCATTACCGCCGACACACGCTATGGTTCGCTGGCACTGAAAACAAATATGGATACAGATAAGGGCTTTGTGGCACAGGATATGCAGTTGGCACAATATGTTGGAAAACAGGGGATTGCCTCTACCCTATTGCGACCTGTCGGGAAAATAGAAATTGACGGCGAGTACTTAGACGCTACTTCGGAAGTGGGATTTATAGACAAAGGCGATCCTATCGAGGTAACCCGCTTTGAGAACGCGCAACTGTTCGTGAAGAGAATTAATAATTAACAATTAATAGGTTTTAGGTGTTAGGTTTCAGGGGTCAGTGATTAGTGGTTAATAGTTAATAGTTTTCAGTTTTCAGTTTTCAACTCAATAAATTGGCACATTAGCACATTGATAATTAGCACATTTATGAAAAAGAACATCCCCAACTACATCACTTGCATGAACATCATCTGCGGAGCAATCTCGATGGTAATGTCCTTGCATTTCGGTTTTCTGAAGCTGGCCGCTTTGTTCATCATTTTCGCGGCTGTTTTTGATTTTTTTGACGGTTTCACAGCCCGTTTGCTAAAAGTGCAGTCGCCCATGGGTGTTGATTTAGACTCTTTGGCGGATGTGTTTTCATTCGGCGGTGCACCGGCCATGATTGTCTTTGTTTGGTTGGAGCAATGTCTGCTGAATCTTCCTCCCAATCTTGCCACCAACCAATGGATACATTTTCTCCCCTATCTTGCTTTTCTGATTCCCGCTTTTTCAGCATTCCGTCTAGCCAAATTTAATCACGATGACCGTCAACATACTGACTTTTACGGTCTTCCCACACCAGCTAACGCACTGTTTATCGGTTTTTTGCCTATTGCTGCCGACCGTCTACCCTTCGTCAATGATTTTTGGACTGTATTGGGGCTGATGTTGGTGTTCTGCATCCTTTTGGTCAGCGACCTGCCCATGTTTTCCTTGAAATTCAAGCAGTTCAAGTGGAAGGGTAATGAAGTCCGCTATATATTTATCATACTGGCAGTTATATTGTTTACCATTTTCAGATTAGGCTCCTTCCCCATCATCATTTTATCCTATATTCTAATATCTGTCACCATCTTTGCTCTTCAAAAAGTACAACTCTTATGAAATACAACTCATTGGCACTCTACTGTGGTTCTTCTGCCGGTAACAATCCTAATTTCAGAACATTAGCAGCTGATTTTGGTCGCAGATGCGCGGAAAAGCAGCTGACCTTATATTATGGTGGAGCTTCCATCGGATTGATGGCAGAGGCTTCCAATGCTGCCCGTGCCTTAGGTGGACGGGTGGTGGGCATTGCCCCTAACTTTTTCTCCAATCGCAGTGTTATTGACACCAGCTTAGACGAGTTGATTTTGGTGGATTCGATGAGCGAGCGCAAACAGCTTTTAGAATCCTCCGCCGATGGCTTTGTTATCCTGCCAGGCTCGTATGGCACTATGGATGAGTTTTTTGAGATGATGACGGATGCCCAGTTGGGATTGCACAGCAAACCCATAGCCATTGTCAATGCCGAGGGATATTACGACCATCTTGTTGCCCAGTTGGAGCGTTTCAGAGCCGACGGATTCCTTCGCCCATTCCACTACGATTTGTTGATTGTGGCAAACGATTTGGACGAACTTTTCGACAAGCTCGACCGTTACGAAAATAGCAACGACCAAGATTGGTTAAAGTTGATAAAGAAGTAAATTCTTAATATATGCCACAAAAGCTCATGCATTTTTTATACAACAAAAAAAGGCGTTCAATTGAACGCCTTTTTTTGTATGTTAGATAAATACTACTCTCCTACTTTTACCAGTTCCACATCAAATACGAGAGGACTGAATGGAGGAATAACCTGATTGCCGCTTTCGCCGTATGCCAGCTTGGAGGGAATCAAAAGAACAGCCTTCTCGCCTTCTTTCATCATAGCAATACCCTCATCCCAGCCTGGAATAACACGACCTTGTCCCAAGACGAATTCGAGAGGTTCGCCACGCTTGATGGAATTGTCGAACTCAGTGCCATCCAGCAATTTGCCTACATAATGAACAGCCACTTTCTGACCTGCCATTGCTTGGGTGCCTTTTCCGGCTTTCTTGGGAATAAAATACAAACCACTTGCTGTTGGAGCCACTTTGATTTTGTTCTTGGCAATGTATTCTTGCATCAATGAATCTTCCACTACTCTTGCCTGTTCAATATAGGCATTATATTGGGCTTCCTGCTCAGCCATGATAGCATCCACTTCGGCCTTGGGGATCATCTCATTCAGCTTAAAGGTAAGATACAACTCTTTTTCTTCAAAAGGTTTTTCGATACCCATGTGGTAGAAAAATGTATCAGCATCGAAAATAAATGTGGCACTGTCACCCAAATGCATCATTCTGAAAGCATTGTTTACGTCACTTTTATAATTGGATTCTTCAACCAGTACCTGAATAGGCATGAAAGGCTGTAAAATGGAGTCTTTCAGTGCCCATTGACATTGCAAAAGCAACGCATCACCTGTCTGTACTTGCGCGGAATCCTTATTCAATATATGAAATTTGTAATAAATACCGGTTTCCTTGTCCAACTTGTATCCTTTGTACTTGCTGCAAGAGTTGAAATTGAACACACATGCCACAGCCAACAAGGCCAACATGATTTTTGAAATAGTTTTCTTCATTTTTCTTTCTTTTAAAATATTATAAATTAGTGATTTATGATTTCAATATTCATAATCAGGGCTTCCCTGCCTTTAATTTTGTTTCCGTCCCCTCCTGCTCCATATGCCAAATGAGATGGCACCACCATACGCACTTTGGCTCCAGGAGACACCAGTTTGGCCACTTCGTGCAAGGCCGGAATTTCCTCACTTTTCTCCACTCTGAAAGTCTTAACACCATCGGTCTCGGAGTCGTATATGACATTTCCCGACAACAAGGCAATGGTGTATTTCATGGCCACGCTGTCGCCTTCCACAAAACACTCACCAGTTCCGGGTGACAGCAGCTCATAGTACAAGCCTGTTCCGGTTTCTTGCATGTTCCAATGGTGACGCTTGATAACCAGCTCTATTTCCTCCGTTTCCAGCGCCAAAATACGTTTGTTGCCTTCCACGTATGGGTCAAAGACTTCTTCCTGAGGTTCCGAACTGTGCACATTGACCACCCCCGTCGCTTTCTGGCGGCAGGCTGTGAAATTTATCAGCATGGATACTGATAAAACAATGGTAGTCAACTTAATAAAGCGTTCCTTCATATTCATCCAAAACTTGTTCAAACAGAGCAATGGCATCTTCAAGTTTACCAAAATAGTCAGCTGCTGAGGCATTGCGGTGACCTCCACCATTGAAATGCTTGCGGGCAAACAGGTTGACATCAAATGTACCCTTGGAACGGAAAGACACATGGATGCGGTCACCTCTGTCGGAGAAAAATGCCGTGAAAATAATGCCATTCATTGACAGGCCATAGTTTACAAAACCTTCTGTATCGCCTGTTTTGTAATTGTTCCGTTTGAGGTCATCGGCATCCAGATAAGTATAGGAAGTCGCTTTGTTCTTCATCACCTTCATACGCTGGCTTAACAACAACCCCAGCAATCTCATGCGACTTTCAGAATAATTGTCATATACCAGACGGTGAATTTCCTCGCCATCCACGCCTTTCTTAATCAACTGATGAACAGTAGTATAAGTCTCTGCATAATTGCACGAATAAGTCAACGAACCGGTATCGGTAATAATGCCCACATACAGGCACTGGGCAATGGCTAACGACAGTTTTTCCTTGCCATATTTCAGTTTCTTATATAAGAAATTATAGACCAGTTCTGAAGCAGAGGTGGTTTTGGAACAAGAATACATGACATCGCAGTCGATATCGGGATGCACATGATGATCGATGAGAATCTTGTAGGCCTTGGACTTGATAATCTGGCCTTCCAATGCTTTGCCTGCTCTATGCGGGGCATTCATATCCACAACAAAAAGTAAATCAGCTTCTTTCAAGATTTTTTTGGCCAAACTGCCATGTCCCTGTTCCACCACGATATTCTCACTACCAGGCATCCAAGCCAGGAAATCGGGGAAACGGTTGGGAATAATCACATGCACTTCTTTGCCCTCATTTTCCATGAAATTGTATAAAGCAAGCGAAGAGCCGATAGCGTCACCGTCGGGGTTGTAATGCGAAACAATGGCAATCTTCTTTGCCTTTGCGATGGCCGTGCGAGCCTTTTCAATATCAACCTTATTCAATGTTCCAGAAATTTTTAATCTGCAAAGATACAAAAAAAAATTAGCAAATTAGCAAATTGGCAAATTAGTTAATGGGCAAAGGATTTTAATGTGCTAATTATCAATGTGCAAATTAGCAAATTAGTCAATATTCTAATTATCAGTTTTCAACTTCTATCCCTGTAACCTATTCATTTTATTCCCATAGAGATTAACATCAACAAAAAATGATATGGGGATTTTATGTATATTTGCAGATTCAAAATCAGAATAAAATGAAAAAAACAATATTACTTTTGCTTTGTGTGGTGTGCTTGCTTTCCGTTTCAGCACAGGAAAAGAAAATGCAGAAAGAATATGCTGTCAGTCCCACCATTGAGGCATCAGGCAGTTTCAATTTTGGCATATACCACAAAAATGACATAATAGATTACGGCATACAGCGGAAACTCTTGTATTCGGCTGGAGTGTTGGTAGGTTTCGACTGGAAATTGCCCCATGGCGTTTTAATGTTCCAATACGGTTTTCTAATCAGCAACAACGACTTCAACTATGGCAACAGATTAACATTTAAATCTCTTGCCCTTGATATGCCGACGATCTTAGGGTATGCCTATCGTATCAATAACAATTACTCTCTGGCATTTTCTGGAGGCTATGTGACAAAATATATTTTCAAATTCAACAATGGACTCGAAGATGGCACGGACAAAATCTACTCTTTTGGCATTTATGGTGCATTAGGTTTTTGTTACCATGCCTCACCTCGTTTCGTGCTGCGTGTGGAGCCTTTCTTCGAGTATTTCTGGATGAGCCGTGCCTATTATAGTTCCATCGATTACATGGCACCCGCAATTGTTGGTTTGAGAATGGCACTGAAATTTAACATTCTGAATTTAAAGCAATAAAACAGATTGGGGAATGTTTAATCGGCATGTTGGCACATTGATAATTCAGAATTAACTACCCCGGCCTTCGGCCACCCCTTCTAAAAGAAGGGGAATTAAAACTCCCCTTGAGCACGAAATTCGAGACTCACACAAAACCCTAATCCCAATTCCCTAAAATTATTGGCAAATTGATAAATTTCGTATATTTGCATTTTTAAAAGTATAAAATACAAACAAAATAATATTATGACAAACGTTATTGACGAATTAAAACAAGCAGAAGCCTTATTGGAAGGCCATTTTCTTTTATCATCAGGCAGACACAGCAACCGTTACTGTCAGTGTGCCAAGTTGTTACAATATCCTGACAGAGCCGAACGCGTGTTGGCTACCGTCGTTGAGCAGCTGAAAGGCAAGGAAATTGACATGGTGGTTGGTCCCGCTATGGGCGGTATCATCGTAGCCTACGAACTGGGCCGCCAGCTGGGCGTTCCTGCCATTTTCACCGAACGCGAAGACGGCAAGATGACACTGCGCCGCGGTTTTGAGGTGAAACCCGGACAGAAGCTGCTGATTACCGAAGATGTGGTCACCACCGGCAAATCCTCTTTGGAAACCATTGAGGTGTTGAAAAGCTACGGTGCCGAAGTGATTGGCATCGCCTGCATTGTGGACCGCAGTGCACAGGCCATCCCCTACCCTGTGTATGGTGCAGTAAAACTGGACATTGAGAGCTGGGAAGCCGACAACTGTCCTTTGTGCAAACAGGGACTTCCATACGTAAAACCCGGAAGTCGCAAATTCTAAAACATGGAAAACGACAACTTTATCGATTATGTGAAAATATTCTTCCGTTCGGGTAACGGAGGAGCTGGTTCCGCACATCTGTTGCGTACCGCCCATGACCCCAAAGCGGGTCCTGACGGTGGCGACGGCGGCCGCGGTGGCGATGTCATCTTGCGTGGCAACCGCAACCTGTGGACCTTGCTGCACCTGCGCTATACCAAGCATGTGATGGCGGAAGACGGCACCAACGGACAGGGCAACCAGTGCTTCGGCAAGAACGGCAAGACCGCCTACGTGGAAGTACCCCTCGGCACCATCGTAAAAGATGCGGAAACCGATGAGTTTATCGGCGAGATTCTGGAAGATGGCCAAGAGTTTGTGGTGCTGCCCGGAGGCCGCGGTGGTCAAGGCAATGTGCATTTCAAAACCGCTACCCGCCAGACACCACGTTTCGCACAGCCTGGCGAGCCGGGACAGGAAGGCTGGTTTATTTTGGAACTTAAAGTATTGGCTGACATAGGTTTAGTGGGATTTCCTAATGCAGGAAAATCAACCCTCATTTCCTCACTGTCCAATGCCCGTCCCAAAATCGCCGACTATCCCTTCACCACCCTCAAACCCAATTTGGGCATGGTGGCCTACAGAAATTTCCAGTCCTTCGTTATTGCCGACATTCCCGGCATCATTGAAGGTGCTTCCGAAGGCAAGGGTATCGGCCTGCGTTTCCTGCGTCACATCGAGCGCAACGCCGCTTTGCTCTTTTTAGTGCCCTGTATCTCGGAGAACATTAAGAAAGAATACCAGATCCTGCTGAATGAGCTGAAAGCCTATAATGAGGAGCTGATGGACAAGAAACGGGTGCTGGCCATCACCAAATGCGACCTGATGCCCGAGGAAGAACTAAAAAAACTGGAGAAGAAAGTGCCCAAAGATATCCCCGTCATTTTCATCTCCGCCCATGCGCAGAAGAATTTAACGCAGTTGAAGGATAAGTTGTGGGAGATACTGCACTAGTTAACAGTTAACAATTAACAATTAATAATTTATAGTTGCGGTGGAACCGCAACCGCCGCATACAGCAACCGCCGCATACAGCGATTAGCATACCAAAATCAACAATAATTATGGTAAAACCATCAATACCAAAGGGAACAAGAGATTTCGCACCGACTGAGATGATTCGGCGCAACTATATTTTCGACACCATTAAAATCGTATTCAAGAAGCACGCATTTCTGCCTATTGAAACACCTTCTATGGAGAATTTATCCACGCTAATGGGCAAATATGGTGAGGAGGGCGACCGCCTGCTGTTCAAGGTGCTGAACTCTGGCGACTTCAAGCAAGGCGTTGATTTTGAAAACCTTAACAGCAATCAGCTGACCTCGAAGATTTGCGAGAAAGGCTTGCGTTACGACCTGACCGTGCCTTTTGCCCGCTATGTGGTGCAGCATCAGGCGGAAATTTCATTCCCCTTCAAGCGGTACCAGATGCAGCCTGTATGGCGTGCCGACAGACCTCAGAAGGGTCGCTATCGTGAGTTCTATCAGTGCGATGTGGATGTCATTGGCAGCACCAGCCTGCTCAACGAAGCTGAGCTGATGCAGATTACCGATGAGATTTTCCAGTCGTTTGGAATACCTGTAGTCATCAAGATTAACAACCGCAAAATCCTCTCTGGCATTGCCGAAGTGGTAGGCGAAGCCGACAAGCTGACCGACATCTGCACCGCCATCGACAAGTTGGATAAAATCGGCAAGGACAAGGTTTGCGAAGAGCTGAAGGAACGTGGTTTGAGCTGTGAAGCCATCGGCAAAATGGCTCCCTTCTTCTGCTTCTGCGGCAGCAACGAGGAAAAACTGGCTCAATTAGATAAAATATTCGCTAACAGTGAGATAGGACAAAAAGGCTTGAGCGAGATTCGCCAGATGTTAGCCTATGCTTCACAAATGGATATCAAGGCGGAAATCGAGCTTGACATCACCCTGGCCCGTGGCTTGAACTATTACACTGGCGCCATTTTCGAGGTGAAAGCACAGAACGTGTCCATCGGCAGCATCTCTGGCGGTGGCCGCTACGATGACTTGACCGGTATTTTTGGTCTGAAGAACATGTCGGGTGTGGGTATTTCCTACGGAGCAGAGCGTATCTACGATGTGCTCAATGAGTTGAATCTCTTCCCCACCAACATCGACTCCCCCATCAAGGCCTTGTTCATCAATTTTGGAGAAAAAGAAGAGCTGTATGCCCTGAAAGGCCTGCAGGTATTGAGACAAGCTGATATTGCGTCGGAGTTGTATCCCGAAAAAGCCAAGATTGGCAAACAGATGACCTACGCCAACGCCAAAGCCGTACCTTTCGTCATCATGGCAGGTGCCGATGAAATGGCAGAAAATGTTTATACACTGAAAGATATGAACAGCGGAGAACAGCGGAAGCTGAGTATTGAGGAGATACGAGAGGCGATACAGTTGACAGTTAACAATTAATAATTAATAGTTATTATTCATTGTCCATTATTCATTATTAATTATCAATTATTAATTTAAGATAATGTCTGAGGAGAATAACACAACAGCTGCAGTGCCTGAGGAGGATACCGTCCGGAAAAAGCCCGAGAATTCCAAGTGGAATAAGTTTCTACGGGACACGCTGGCATGGGTCAAGCGGACCATCCGTATTCATGAGGATACGGACTATGAGGCCACAGTCAACAGCATTAACAGTGCGATTTCCTTCAAGGGCATTAATGTCTGGATTCTTTTCTTCGCCATTATTGTCGCTTCTGTGGGTTTGAACGTGAATTCCACGGCGGTCATTATCGGTGCCATGTTGATTTCGCCGCTCATGGGACCTATCATGGGCATAGGTTTAGCCATTGGTACGACTGACAGTGACATGTTGAGGCTCTCTTTGCGGAATCTCTTGGTCATGGTGGGCATAAGCCTTTTAGCCTCAACTTTTTATTTTGTTCTTTCTCCTTTGGGAGATGCACAGTCGGAATTGCTGGCCCGTACCAGACCCACCATTTTTGATGTGCTGATCGCCTTTTTCGGTGGTGCCGCCGGCATTGTCGCCACCTCAAGAAAATCGCAGCCTTTCACGGTCATCTCAGGTGTTGCCATTGCCACCGCCTTGATGCCGCCGTTATGTACCGCAGGCTATGGTTTGGCTACCGCACAGTTTAGGTATTTCTTTGGAGCCTTCTATCTTTTCTTCATCAACTCCTTCTTTATTGCTCTTGCAACCTTTTTGATTGTCAAATATTTACATTTCCCTCAAAAGAAATATCTGAATAAAGCCCGTGAAAAACTGGTCAAACGGTCCATCAGTGTTTTCTCCATTATTGTTGTCATTCCCAGTGTCATTATAGCTCTGCATGTCATCCGTGAGACCTCCTTTAACACATCCGCCAACAAATTTATCACCGAGATACAGGAGTCGCCCTATTTTGAACATTCACAGCTTATTAGCTACAAAAAAGAATTCGGATACAAAGAGCAGAGCATCATGTTGTCGGTAGTGGGCAAAGAAATCACCCCTGAAGAGATCACCCACATTCAGACCTTGATGCGCAACCAATATGGCTTAAAAAATGCCAATCTGATAGTCAAACAGACCGAACATTTCTACTCTTCACAGAATGAAAATGAGGTTATTGAGAAAATCATAGAGCGCAAAGACGCCCAACTGGCTGAATATCAGCAGCGAATTGACGAATTGGAAAGCGAGTTAGACAAACTCAACACCAATGAAAAGACCAACCAACAGATTGCCAAAGAGTTAGCGGTTCAATATCCATCCATTACCTCTTTTTCGGTAGTTAAGTTGGTTTACACAGACACCAAAAGTTTGAAAACCGACACCATCCCTACCCTTTTCATCGAAAGCACTCACAGCTTAAGCAACGAGCAGAAACAAAAGCTCCTCCAATGGCTGCGGGTACGCTTAGAGGAGCCGAAGTTGGAGATAAAATAAGATGCAGTATTTAATCCGGCTTATCATATAGAACCCATCATCTCCAACAACTCTCTGTAGGAATCTACAAATCCGTATTTCACTTTACTCGTGGAAACATCATTGAAGAGTTTCTTCGCACAGTCAATCTTGGCTTTCTCCACGCCTTTTAGCTGCATGGAATCCATGCTGCCTTTGGTTTCAGCGATAAAAAAGACATGCTTGATGCCCATGCCATCATTGAAGGCGATAGCCCAGTCGGGTGCATAGTTGCCCACTGGGGTTGGAATGTGGAACGACCTCGGCAATTTGGCATATACACATACTTCTTCGGCTTTATCCAAATCTTCAGCAAAGGTACGCTCTCCTTGACTGTCAGGGAACACATAATCCAAAATATGTTTCTTGGCTTCGTAGGCTTTGTCAACAGTTTGGCGACTCTTTTCTTTGGTAAAAATGTCGGAATCGTACTGGTTTTCTGTGCGATTGTAGCTGATGTGTTCCACAATCATTGTAGCCTTCTGTTCACGAATGATATGACTCACTTTGCGGATGAACTCTTCGGGGTTATTCTTGAACAGGTACAGTTTCGACAATTGAATGCCTTTCAGAATTCTGACCACCGTTCGGCGGGTCAGAGTGGCAGCTTTGGCAATATCACCAACCAAGTCGTAGGGGACATTGCTGGTTGACACGTCCCGCATCTCTCTCGTCCGTGTGGTCTGTTCGCCAGTAAAATCCAACTCGTCTTCACCTTGCATTCCGGTGGTTACCACATATTTCAACTGCGTGACATTCAATTCACTATTGATGGCAGCAACGGCCTTATGAATCAACTCTTCGCTATCGTAATGGACGGTATAGACATATCGGTGGTTGATTTCGTTCCACAATGCCTTGAATTCTTTCTTTTCAGCATTTTCGTTCAAACGTTCGTTCACCACTTCGGCTTTTCCGTTGGCATCTTCCACCATATCCTCCAAAGCGGCAGGATCGAAGATGCTTTGAATCAGTTTATGTACTTGCTCCTCAATGGGTTGAAGCTTCTTGCTCATCGGGGCGAGAGTGCCCTTTTCCATATCGGTGTGATAATCTTCCAAGATGTTGCCTTTTTCGTCAATATAGTCGTTCTCGTATAGATAGGTGACTATGCTGGCTGCCTCTTGCTCCGAAATTGTATGTCTATCTTCCTCCACCTTAACAGTAACCCCTTTGAAGTAGTCCACCGTAGCCTGTGTCGGGCGCTCGCGAAGGGTTTCCTTAGTCTCTTTCTGCAAGGCATCAACGAAGGAACTGTAGTTTTCGTTAGCAATGACGGTCAGCTTGTTGGTGTCGTGTACGGCATCGCCCAAGCGTTCCTTGTCCATGCGGTTACCGTCGTTATCAACACAAATACGAAGACCGCGACCCACTTCCTGCCGTTTGGCTGTACTGGAATTAGCGTGGCGCAAAGTGCAGATTTGGAACACATTCGGGTTGTCCCAGCCTTCACGCAATGCGGAATGGGAGAAAACGAAGCGAGTCGGTTCCTCAAAACTCAACAGTCGCTCTTTATTCTTCAGAATCAAGTCGTAAGCGGAAATATCGTCTGATGTGTCTTTTCCTCGTTTGACATCACTGTTAACCGAACGACCTTTCTTGTCAATAGAAAAATAGCCGTTGTGTACCTCCGCTGCCGAAAAACGCCGCAGATAATGCTGATAGTCATCCTCGAAAAGCGTAAGATTCTCGTTCAGAAAACGGTCATATTCATCTTCAAACATCTTCCACAGCGGACCTGGCACTTCATTGCCCTCATTATCGTAGCTCTTGTAGTTGGCCACTTCGTCGATGAAGAACAGCGAAAGGGTTTTGATGCCCTGCTGGAACAAAGCCCGTTCCTTTTCGAAATGCGACTTGATGGTTTCTCTGACTTGAATCAGCTGGATGGCTTTTTCGCTAACATCGCCCATCACTTCGCCTTGGTGCAACGATTGACCGTTTTGGAAATGGATGGTGTTTGTCAACGGGTTAATCTCCGTAATGACAAAATCCTTATAGGCGGGAAGATTGGAGACGACATATAGCGAATCTCCCTGCTCGAATTTGCACAGCTGGCGGCGGGTACTGCTTGCGCCTTTCACCTCAATCTCCAGTTTGACCACCGGTGCATGGTTCTTGGAAAGAATGATGCTATCGAAATAGATGTAGCTCTGTGTTCCCAACAGGTTTTGCACCGTGATGCCTTTCACCTGGATTTTCTTCACCAAGCGTTGCTTGTAGGCATCGTAGGCATCAAGCGCATAAATGCAGTTGTGCGAAGTCTTGTGCGTGGCTGAATAGTTCAGCACAAACAATGGATTGAAGTTGCGCAAGGCCTTTTGCGTGGCTTCGCCCTCCATTTTTTGCGGCTCGTCCATGATGATAATGGGACGGTTGGCGGCAATCACGTCTATGGGCCGGCGGCTTTGGAAATCGTCGCGTTTGGAGTAGATGATACGGGCCTCTTTATTGGCCGCCCCCTCCTTGAACGAAGTGTTGAACGCCTGCACATTGATAATCATCACGTTGATGCTGGCATCGGAAGAGAAAGAATCAATTTGGGTAAGGTTGGAACTGTTGTAGATGAAATAGCGGGCTTTCTTGCCGTAGAGCTCCATGAAATGTTCGTCCAGCATGGTGAAACTCTTGTACACGCCTTCGCGGATGGCGATGCTGGGTACCACCACGATGAATTTCGACCACCCGTAGCGTTTGTTGAGCTCGAACATGGTCTTGATATAGACGTATGTTTTGCCCGTGCCCGTCTCCATCTCCACATCCAACGAACAAGCTCCAAGACCGTTTGTGGCAGTCAGCGACTTGCTCAGCGGGATGTCATTATGCACCTGTTGCTGGTGGATATTCTCCAAAAGCTGACTGGAGTTGAGCTCCACATCAGCATTGCGGTAGCCCACATATTCCTCCTCAAACTCAGCTTTCAACTGCTGCTTTTGTTTGCCCAAATCTCTACGATATTGCATGTTGGTCTTCGAGGGTTGCCCCGCGAAGACATTCACCGTGCTTTCCACCGCATCGGTCTGGTATTGTTGTATTTTGAATTTGAATTTCATTTGTCAGCCTCCTTTTGTTTTGCTCTATACTTTTGGCGAGGATGGTTAGGAATGTTTTCATACATCTTCTCAAGGACATCTGTCATCTTGGGAAGAACGAAATTTTTGATGTATTTCGTATCACGGCCAAGTGCAAAAGCTATTTCTTCAGAGGTTTTCCAATCTTTACATATTTTCTTCAACAGCATTTTTAATTGCCCACTGGAATATCTCTTGGAAAATGCAATATGGCTCTTCGAGGTATCCATATTAGTACTTGAGGTATCCATATTAATACTTGAGGTATCCATATTAATACTTGAGGTATCCATATTAGTACTTGAGGTATCCATATTAGTACTTGAGGTATCCATATTAAGAGCTATATTACCATCGGAGGTTGAGACCTTACCCGTCAGATGTATACCAACACCATATACATGGTACTTGGTTCCCCTTCCACGCCCCGAAGCCTCCAACAGCCTCTGTTTACACATTTTACCCAACATCTGCGTAATGTCAGCTTTATGCATTTCCAAGGCATATTGAAGTCTTTCATTTGAGATCTCCTCCTCGGAGTATGCCAAGGCCAGCGCCATCAATTGATTATGATCAAGAGCTGTTAGCTTGTCTCCAAACAATCCTTGTAGAGCCTCCTTGACATTTTCATCAATCAACGACTCCATAGACATTGTCAAAATCACCTTGTTAGGTCGGCTTCTTTCCATTAAATAAGGACGCTTCCACTTCAAAGACTCCCATCCGTGAATGATTTTGTCGGCACCGCTGCCAGCCTTTTCAGCCGACCCCAAGAATGAGAACATGGTCTGCAGATATTTGTTCCTACAAATGCTTTCGCCACCACGGTAGAACTGCTTGATAGGAATAAGCATCGTCCCAGGATTGGAAAAGACCATTTTGTTTGGATATTTATAAACATTCAATGAAGCATTGACCGTAAAGTCGGCATGTACCAAGGCATTTGTCAGTGCTTCCCTAACTGCCACATGGGCGGGCGTTTCTGTTTTCCGTTGGTTGCCCTCCAAAATAAATGGTTTGGGTAGGAAATTTTGGAGAATGGGTAACACACGACTATAAAACTGGAACAGATTCGACTCCCAATTGCCATCAGGGCAGATGCGATTGATCCAACGGTCCTTAGGGTCTTGGATCTCCTGATAATCAGGGAAGAAATTCGGGTTAGCATCCATAATGGCACTATAGGTGCCGAACATCAACAAGCCTGCATAAGTCAAACCGTATTGGCCCGTTTTTCGATCTTTTCTAAACACATTGATCTTTTCAAGGAATTGGTCTTCTGGCATAGTGTTCCACACATGATCAGGATTCCATTGTTCAAACTTACGGCGATACTGCATGATGGAAGTCGAATCCAAATCGTCCTTGCTGTAATTCTCCATGATGCGACCGTCCACAGGATCAGAAATATTGGCATCTGAGAACATGCTGTTCACTTCCTCTCGAGAACAGTGGTAATCGCCGTCTAGATCGCGCCGATAGGTCCCCGTATAAGGCTCGAAACCACAATACACGGGTTTCAGACTCCTGTCAACCCTTGGAATATAGAAAAATATGAACCAAGCATCCCCAAATTCAACAGCCTGCACATCATCTTCTTTCAGTAATGGGATATTCACCACCTTATTGTTGTGCATCCCGTTGAAGAATTCCTTTTGATATTTCGACACCTGTTCTTTTGTCAAGCCATCCAGATAAAACCGGTCATCTTTCTCCTTGATGCCAAAGACGATGGCTCCCCCATCCGTATTTGCAAACGACGAATAGGTTTCCCACATGGAATGGGGAAATCCGCCTTTCGCTGACTTGAATTCTATATCGTAGGATTCCTTGTCTTCAAGCAACTGTTCTAAAACAGGTTGCAGGTCTTCGTATTCGTAGATTCGTTTCATCTTTTCTTTAACAAATTGATTATCTTTTATTTAGATTCCCAGAATTCGTGTTTTGAGCTCCATAAGGGAAATATCATTAAAAATTATTAATAGGGTCTTTAATAACCGATTCAGTTTTTTCAACAAACTTAATGTCTTTCCAATCCACTTTCACTTTCCTTTCTGGTGCATTGTCTGCAAGTAAATAATACGCAATAGGAGGCAATTTTTCAAAGGATTCTACATTCTCAAAATTCAACTCAATTTCTTCTTTTCTCCACTTGACTCCAGGCAACAAGGGATCATATCTTATTGGTCCATACTCTGTATGAAAATATCCTTTTACTGCTGTTATGTCTTTTACAGTGTTATTTCCAGAAACCACAAAATAATGTTCTGAATCATCAAGCTCATAATCATCCTTTATTCCTTGTTTTTTTATATAAAGTTCTGTAGGAATATGGAGAAAATAATTGATATATTTAGCATACACTTTGCCTTTGTTTGCTAACCAAAAATGTAATTTGTACTCTGTTTTTGTATATTGTTTGTCTTTAACTGGTACACCGAAAGAATTTTGTGTTAAGGGTTTCTCTGTGATGTTTTTTATCGTTTTTATTAATTCAAATTCGAGATCTACAACAGGATGTTTGCTTCTGTTCATTATATCACGAATTTCATAATCCTCCATAACCTCAACAGTGGCATTCCTGCGCTTAAAATACTGATGATTTAACTTGTTCTGATGTGCTGTGTCGCTTTGAGGAATCTGCACTACAAAGAAACCGCTATTATCATTATTAGCAATTATAGTTATTTCAACATTATCAATTACAGGCTGGATATTTGATGATAACAATTGGGATAGCTTGTCTTTTGACATAATCGTGTATGGAATTGGCAGCAACACACTCGGAATAGAATGACCATTATTGCCATCTTTTTCTCTAATTCCATAGATGATGGTCCCCCCATTCGCGTTGGCCATAGCACTGACATCCTTTGCCAATTCTTCCTTCCATTTTGGGTTTTCCGTGGCAAAAGAACTCTTGTATTCCAACTCTGTGGATTCCTCTATTTCGTTGTCAATCAACGATTGCAAATCTTCAATACACTTGAATTTCATAAGGATTGTCGTTTATTTGTCCTCTCGTAAGACTGTCACATGGGGAAGCCCAAATTTTTCTCTAATTACATTCAATATTAAATCGGTTGAGAATCTGAATAGCAACGCACTTTCGTCTTTACTCAAAGATTCATGAGGGAGCACTCGTGCTTTATCCTTCACATAATGTCTGCTTTCCTTACGGCTGTTTGATAATCCTATTAATTCTTTAATGGTATGTTCCCTATATACATTTTTTAGTTCTGGAAAATAACAATTAATTCTATTGTCTTTTTGTCCTTCTATAGGATACAGGGCATTTATAATTTCCAAAGCTTTTCCAATTAACATATACACATTGGAATCCGTCGATGTAAAAATAGCATGATTCAAAAAAATGAGAAATTTTACTTCATCACCCATCGAATCATAGTTGTCCATCAGTATTTTCAACTCTTCTAATGGAGAATTGTCAATTATCGAATAATGTTTTATACCTATAGAGACACTTGTTTTGATTTCTTTTTTTAGTGGATCCTTATTAGACTCTTTCAATTTGTTGTAGTTCATTTCCCAACCCTTAGGGGAGTCATCGTAATTGATAATTGACATTCCATTAATTCGACTCATATTTTTGGGACCGTTAAGAGTAGGCAATCCACAGAATGGGATAAAATGTGTTATTCTGTTAACCACCGTTTCTCCTCTAATTCTATAATCATTCAGCTCTTCTTCTGTTTCAATATTGGGAGAAGTAACAACTATCAAGTATTTGGACAAATGAGGCTGTTTCTCATCCAATACATACTTGTCAGACACTGTCCACTTATTGTATTCAAACCTACAGTCCGAATAATTCTTTATTTCGACATCCAAAGCATTTGATATGAATGATAGTTTCTTCTCCATTACAAAATCCTCCTAATAGTCTCCTTGCTATACTCCTCCCAAATCTGCTCGAAGTTGTCCGCCACGTTGTCGGTGGCGAGACTGCTGTCGCGCATGACGAAGTAGTAAGGCTTTTGGCGGGCGATTTCGGTGATAGTGGTTTCGTTCACATCCGTATCGAAGCAGGCCATGAGGTAGCCGTTGGCAACGCTCCACACAGTTTTTCCCGCCAGCTCTTGCTTTTCAATCTTGGCCGAAAGCTCGATGCCGAGTTCTATCATGGCTTGGAAGAGCAGGTCTTCTTCCGTACGGTCGGGCCTGATGTTGTCCTCGAAAAGCAAATTCTCGTTGAACTGCTCGGGCGAGTAATACACATCCTGCATGTTGGAACTGTCGAGTTTGAGCACACGGAAACCTGTATCTAAAGGCTTTTGCTCTCCACTGAACAAATCTGCTTGTTTTGTTTTTTGCTCCTCAACAATTTTCTTTCCGGCTCGACGAATACGCTCCTTGCCTATTTCGCAAATGTTCTTGTAGCCAGCCTTATAAGCTTCGCTTTTCTCATCAGTTGCTTCGGGCAGTTGTACCATGATGAATTTGCGGTTGCCTCCATCTTCTGCATTGAGTTGCATCACAGCATGTGCTGTAGTGGCAGATCCTGAAAAAAAGTCGAGAATCAGGGAACCTTTATCAACTACGGGTTCAATAAATCTCCTTAATAAAACACTTGGCTTAGGATTTTCAAAATTATCTTTTTTCCCGAACAAATCTGTCAATTCATTTGACCCATCACCTGTATTTGCAACTTCATACAAAATACTTCGTTCCTTTATCGTTTTACTTTGTCCTTCAAAATACTCTTTTTCATATGGGACCCAAGAACCTTGCTTTTTCTCCCAATAGATAAGATCATTTTCAATAATCTCATCCATTCGATTTTTTCCAACTCGCCACCTGCCATCTCCCCCATCAGGTGAGATAGGAAAGACTTCTATTCCATCAGGTGCAATAATTGGAAAATACATGGAAGGCCTATCTTCTCTTCTCGCTGTATTACCCCACTTTGCTAATTTAGTTATTTTAAAGGAACCATTCCTATCAACCTTGTTATATTCAGAAGAATCTCTCTCTATAGTTTTATCTTTCCATAAAACACATTCACTCTTGCGATAAACAACTATATACTCATGTTCAACGACAAAATATTCTTTTGCCTGACCTCCTCCATTTTTCTTTCTCCATATAAAAGTCCCCATCCTGTTAGATGCTCCAAAGATTTCATCACAGATGCATCTCAAATTTCGTATTTCATTCTCATCAATACTAATATAAATCACCCCATCATCACTCAACAAATCCTTGGCCACTTTTAAGCGAGGGTAAATCATATTGAGCCAATCGGTGTGGAAGCGGCCATTACTCTCAGGATTAGCTACGAGGTGGTTGCCATCCTCATCCTCCTGCCCGCTGTTATGGATATACTCTCCGGCACTTTGAGCGAAGTCGTCGTTATACACGAAGTCATTACCCGTGTTGTAGGGCGGATCAATGTAAATCATCTTCACCTTGCCGAGGTAGTTCTCACGTAACAGCTTTAGCACCTGCAGGTTGTCGCCTTCAATATAGAGGTTTTGCGTAGTGTCGAAGTCCACACTCTCTTCGCGACAAGGACGCAACGTGTCGGTGGTCGGTGCATTGGCCAGTCGGATGGCATTGCGCTTGTCGGGCCAAGTGAACTGGTAGCGTTCCTCAGGGCCTTCCACGATGCTCTTCGAGAGTTCCTGCCGCAGCAGGTCGAAGTCTATGGCCGTCTCAGGCTTGCCGTTCTCGTCCAGCCGCTCGGTTAGGCAGTTGGGGAAGAGTTCCCCTATGCGCTTTATGTTTTCGTCCACGATGTTGGTGGTTTGCATATTGAGTTTATCCATACTTAAGTATTATTTCAATTCTATTCCAAGTAATTTCTCAAACTCTTTCAATTCCTTCTTCCTCGCTTCTCTGATTTTGCCGATGTCGAGTTTGTCAATGATGGGTTTGATTTTCAATTTCCCTTTGTGTCTGTCATATACCATGCTCTTCTTCATGAACAAATATTTCACTTTTTCCTGTCCTAAACTGCCTTTGAGTTTGGTGTCTATGGGCAAACCGAGAGCTTGAAGCAGTCCGTCCAAGTCTTCCAACATCCAGTCCTCAATGCTGGTCTTGGCTTTTATACGACTGAAATGGGATATGTCATATTGCCGTTTCAAATTGTCTTCTACTTTTTTCCAATTAGGTTCTTCTTGAATTCCTTTCTCGAAAATGTCCGTGTCATATTCGCAGCACACCGTGTTGAACTCTACTTGCATTTTGTTGTTTGTCTGTTGGATTTGGGAGAGTTTCTTCTTCATCTTGCTTTCACTTGGGAAACCATTGGTGTTTTTGACTTCCAAATCATCATGACAACGCCAACCGTTTTCTCGATAAAAATCAAGAAGTCTGTTGATAATCAGCTCATCAGCATCTCCTTCAACAAAGATAACGATGACTGTCTTCTTGTTTTGAATATCTTGTTTACGTCCTGCCATGCTATTCTACATCTTTAGGTGTAAAGAAAAGCTCAATCAGAGACGGGTCTGTCTCAGTGTCAAGCATCAAATCAAACAAGTATTCACCCAAAGCCATGTCCCCAGCACCGGCTATGGACAAGACCGACTTGACTTTTGAGGGTTTGATCGTACGGAAATCCACTACACCTTTATCAGACGGGAGACCAACATAGAGTTGCTTTGCCGTCAGGTTTTTCGCCACATTCGGTGAGTGGCTGGTGAACAATAACTTAGTGTCCCCTTTCATTTCAGCAATGACTGAGAGTAGTGCTTGCATTAAGTTGGGATGTATGGAGTTCTCCAATTCCTCAATGAACAACAATTGAGTTCCTTCTTTACGAGCGCGGATGATGCAAGTTAACAAAAAAAGTATTTTCATGCTGCCCGTTGAGAGATATTGCAGTCGTGTAGCCTGATTGTTGTAAACCTCTTTGACCATGATGTCGTATGAATCTGGGTAAGTGAAAGGAGCATCTTTGTCCACTTGTGTTCTTAAACTTATTCGAATAGGTTTCATGGATTCAATATTTGGCAAAAGAATCTGTATGGCAGAAAACAAATAATCGTATGTGCCCTTGTCTTCTTTTTTTAAATCGAAAAGGTAAGAGGGAACCCAATCCCCAATGGAAATCCGGGTGCCGCTTTTATGAACCTTTAATCGTGGGGCGAAATGCATTTCAGGATTCGTAAGAGAATCAATACCCTGAATGTTTATTTCTAAAACAGCTTCAATGTCAGAATGGTAAAATAAATCATCAAAGTACGACAATTTATTAATTACTAATTCGTGTGGTCCAATAACCAACGACTTGTCACATCGTCCCGTAATGCTGGGGAGATATTTCGCGCTGTCTGCAGCATTTCGTTGGAAGATAGTGGCAAATTTAGGTCTTTCTTTAGTATTGTCTCGGATTTTAAAAAATTCACCAAAAATTCTCCCGTCAATGATGTGATCACCTGCTAGATTATTCTGAAACCAATTAAATTGATATCCATACTGAAAATCGCGGTTTGCATCCAATGAACCCTCTAAAATGAACACATAGGGTTTCCCTGCTATAGATTTGTTAATAGAGATATCCGCAATCGACTGCATCATAAGTGTTTTTTTCTCAGAAGGGGCTATCATGAAGTTGTACCCGAATCCAATGGCGGAGAGAATATTACTTTTGCCATAATTGTTAGGGGCCAACAAACAGGTGATATCCTGTAGATCAATTGTTGTGGACAAAATATTCCGGTAACCTTTTACTGTGATTGATTTAATCGAAATTGACATTTTCGTTTATTTTATATTATTGCCGCAAAAATACAAAAATAATTTTATATATGCAAAAATTTATTGCACATATAAAATTATTTTTAAATCAAAAAAAAGAAAACTGCTACTCTACCCTCTTATCTGCACCTTAAATCCTTCGTCAATCAATGGTTGAACGAGGGTTCGCATTTCGGTTTCGGTGAATTTTTGAAGGCCTTCTTCAGGTGTGGGTCGGTCGATGGTGTAAACCATGATCTCTCGGGGACGTAACTCACGTACAATATCCATCCAGCCATTGATGACCTCAGGCGAGGCGGAGTCGAAATTACGACTGCGAAGCATCATGGTCTGCAGGACAAAATTGCCTTTGAACTGCTTGAGTGCTGTAATGACACGTTGCACATCATACCCCGGTGCCGGCTGGTTAATCTTGGCTATCAGCTCGTTTGTGGGTGCATCGATTTTCATGATGGGATTGTCCACCTTGGTCAACGCTTCGAAAACAGCGGGAATATGCACCCTGGTGGCATTGGACAGGACAGACACCTTTGCTTTGGGGAAGTATTTGTCACGTAGAGCCAACGTATCATCGATAATCTGCGGGAAATCCGGGTTCAGCGTGGATTCGCCATCGCCACTGAAGGTGATAGAGTCTATGGGGGTGTCCTGTTTTTGACATTCTATCAGCTTGGTTTCCAGTGCCTCGCGCACCTCTGCAGCTTTCGGCAGTCGCTGGTCATTGCGACCATCCTTGTTCCAGCCGCATTCGCAGTAAATGCAGTCGAAATTACAAAACTTACCCTCAGTGGGCAACAGGTTCATTCCCAATGAATTGCCCAAACGGCGGGAATGTATTGGTCCGAAAACAGTGTCTTCTCTCAGCATAATGTCATCAATTATTGTTTACTTCCGACAAAATAGTCGCTTTTGTCATCAAAAAGGATGTTGAAAGAGGTCATGGTACCATATATACGAGTGATATATTGCTGTAAATTAACCTTTTCCTCATCGGTAAGCGAGTCGCTGCTATTGATATTTTGCTCCAGCACACGGAGGCGGTCACGCATCATCACAATCTTGTGGAAGAAAGTCTCCACAGGAATCTCTTTGGGTTTCAGCTCAGGGTTGGCTGGCTGCAGAATCATAGTGCCGCCTTCCCATTTCTTACCCAATGCCACACGGTTTTCAATAGCGTTGTATTTACCCAAAATGAAGGTCAGTGCACGCTCAAACTCCTTGATATCCAGTCTTGGACGAGAGTCATTATGGTCTGTTTCGTTCGGGGTCACAACATCAAAAGAGGCGTTCATTTTGGAGAACTCCACCTCTCCGCCTCGTATAAATACCACCTTGAAAGTCAAATCTTTATTCTCACTGATTATACCCTCACCATATTTATCATGCCTGATGCGGGTACCTACACAAAAATCTTTTTCTTCCATAATTGCAGATTTAGAAAAGTTAAGGATGCAAAGATACGACTTTTTGTTGAATTGTAGATTTAACGCTTCCTTATTCACAATCCGTTGTTTACACTTCCTTTTCCTCTTCGACTTTCCTCAATATTTAATATTGTATATTTGCAGATTATAATTCTAAAATCATTCGAAAATGAAACTTGATTTTTTAGGTGCGACAGAAGAGGTGACCGGTAGTAAATTCCTGTTAACCACACAGAAAGGCACCAAAATTTTGCTTGATTGCGGTATGTACCAAGGTAAAGGCTTAGAGACCGACAGCATGAACCGCGACTTAGGCTTCGACCCCAAGGAAATTGACTATATCTTGCTGTCGCACGCCCATATAGACCATTCGGGACTGATTCCTTACATTTGGAAATTAGGCTTCCGGGGCACGGTGTTCTGCACCCATGCCACCCGCGACCTGTGCTCCATCATGTTGCCCGACTCTGGCCGTATTCAAGAGACTGATACCATCCAGTTCAACAAAAAACGCAGCAAGCAAGGACTGCCACCCGTGGAACCCATCTATACCATGGAAGATGCCGCCAACGCCATGTCGCTGTTTGCCAGCTGGCCCTACGACCATGAGTTTTTCATTGAAGAAGGTTTTTCGGTGAAATTCATTGACACTGGTCACATGTTAGGTAGCAGCGCCATATATATCAGTTTCAAGGAAGGACGACGCAAGCGCACACTCTGTTACACGGGCGATGTGGGCCGTTACAACAAGCGCATTCTGCCGGATCCCAAGCCTTTCCCGCAGGCCGACTATATCATCACCGAGTCCACCTACGGTGACCGCCTGCATCCATCTATCGACAATGCGGAGCAGGAGTTGGCCCTCATCGTCAAGGATGCTTGTGCCCAGAACCGTGGCAAACTGCTGATACCGTCCTTCGCCATCGGCCGTACCCAAGACATTGTGTTTGCCCTTCACCGCCTGAAATTGGCTGGCGACCTGCCCGATGTGGAAATCTTCGTGGACAGTCCCTTGGCAGTGTCCGCCACCAACATTTTCCGCTTGCATAAGGACTGCTTTAATGCTGATATGCAGGAATTTATGGAAAGTTCCGAAGACCCCTTCGGCTTCGAGAAACTGCATTATGTGCGTACTATCGATGATTCGAAAAGACTTAATACTTACAACCGCCCCTGCATCATCATTTCCGCATCAGGGATGATGGAAGCCGGCCGTATCAAACACCACTTGGCCAACAACATTGAGAATCCCCGCACCACCATATTGTGCGTGGGCTACTGCTCCCCTACTACCTTGGGTGCCAAGATTATGCGTGGTGACAAAATTGTATCCATCTTCGGCATTACCTACAAAGTCAAGGCTGAGCTGAAATCCATCGAGGCCTTCTCTGGTCATGCAGACTACCACGAACTGATCCAGTATCTTTCTTGTCAGAACAAAAAGAAAATCAAGAAGATGTACATCGTCCATGGCGAAGGCGACACCCGCGAACGCTATGCCGAGCACTTGAAAGAAGCGGGCTTTGCCACTGCAACGGTGCCGAGCTTTAGAGACTCCGTTGAGCTCAGTTAACAGTTAACAATTAACAATTAATAGTTATACTACCCTGCGCTTCGGGCACCCCTTCTAAAAGAAGGGGAATTCAAAATTCAAAATTCAAAATTCATAATTCTGTAATCCTGTAATCCTGTAATCTATTAATCTTCTTAAATACATAACTCTAACCATCTTTCCACATAAAAACAATTATCACATTAAAAATATGAAAATCCACTTTATCGCTATTGGCGGGAGCGCCATGCACAATTTAGCTATCGCACTGAAACTGAAAGGTTATGAAATCACTGGCTCGGATGACGAGATTTTCGAACCAGCCAAAGGAAGACTTCAAAAATACGGTATTCTGCCCGACAGCATCGGCTGGAATCCCGACAAAATCACCTCGGATCTGGATGCCGTCATTTTGGGTATGCACGCTCGTGAGGATAATCCGGAATTACTGAAAGCTAAAGAGTTAGGTATCAAGATATTCTCTTATCCTGAGTTCTTGTACGAGCAGAGCAAGGACAAATGCCGCATTGTGGTGGGCGGAAGCCATGGCAAAACCACCATCACCTCCATGATTATCCATGTGCTGCAGCAGAATGGCATCGACTGCGACTACATGGTTGGAGCACAGTTAGCCGGCTTCGAGGTCATGGTGAAACTCAGCGAGAACGCCAAAATCATGGTCATCGAGGGTGATGAGTACCTGACCTCCCCTATTGACCGCAGGCCAAAATTCCATCTCTATCAGCCCAATATCGGCATTATCAGCGGCATAGCCTGGGACCATGTCAATGTGTTCCCGACTTTCGACATTTACGTCAAACAATTCGAGATTTTCGCCAACATGATCCCTGCCGACGGACGTTTTATCTATTGTGCCGATGATCAGGTTTTAAGCGAGATGAGCCAAAAAATTACGCAAACCAACAAATTCCCATATTCGGTTCACCCGTTCCATATCAACGATGGCATCAGTTACTTGGAAACCGCATACGGGGATGTGCCGTTGCAGATTTTCGGTCGCCACAACCTGAGCAACCTGAACGCCGCCCGCTTAGCTTGTCAAGCTGTTGGAGTCAGCGATGAAAACTTCTACAAAGCCATTAGCAGTTTCAAGGGTGCTTCCAAACGTTTGGAGTTGGTAGCCAAGAACGAGCAATGTGCTGTTTATAAAGATTTTGCACACTCACCTTCCAAACTGAAAGCCACGGTAAGCGCCGTGCGTGAACAATTCCCAGACCGCAAGCTGATTGCATGCATGGAACTGCACACTTTCAGCAGTTTGACGGGACAATTCCTCAAAGAATACAAGGGTGCCATGAACCAGGCCGATGAGAGCATTGTCTTCTTCGACCCACATGCCATTGCCCTCAAAAAGTTGCCTCCCATTTCAGCTGATATGATCAAAGAAGCCTTCCAATGTCCTGGTATGGAGGTATTTAGCGACTCCAAACAACTCAACGACAGACTTTTAAACCCCGAAGAAGGAAAGGTGGTCTATCTGTTGATGTCTTCTGGAAATTTTGGAGGCATAAATATTGATGAACTGGCAAAAACTATCATATCAAAGCAATAATCCTGTAGAGACGTGCTATGATGCGTCTCTGCTGAGAATGGATAATCCATGTAGAGATGTACTGCCGTGCGTCTCTAAAGAAAATATATTTATACACAATGTATAATATTCGGAAAATTTGTGTACCTTTGCAGGTTTGAAATTAAACAGGGATTTATCAGAGAATATTAATATAAATAATTAAAAATCAAAAACATAAACAAAAATGAAAAAGATCCTTTTAACGGTATTTGCGCTGGTGATGGCCTTTTTCGGCTTTGCTCAGCCCAAAATCCAGTTTGACCAAACCACTTACGATTTCGGTCAGATTCGTGAAGAAAACGGTAAAGTGACCGCCCGTTTCAATTTCACCAATGTCGGCACTGAAGACCTCGTTTTGAAGTCCGTTCGTCCTGGTTGCGGTTGTACTGCCGCTAACTACACCAAGACTGCCATCGCTCCTGGACAAAGAGGTTATATCGATGCCACTTACAATCCTGCCAACCGTCCCGGTTCTTTCAACAAGAACATCAAGGTGACTACTAATGAACCTGAAATGAATGTGGAGAAACCCACTCCTCACATGATTTTCATCAAGGGTAATGTTACTCCGAAACCGAAATCAGCATTTGAAAGAGAAGGTTATACCCTCGGCAATGGTATGGTTCGTTTCAAAACCAACACTACCAGGGTGGAAGCCCTCAATACCCAGCAACATTTGGATACTTTCCAGGTGAAAAACTTCGGCACAAAACCTGTTGAGATCAAGCTGAACAGCAATGGTTTTGTAACTGAACAGTACAGAAGTTTCGGTCCCGAAATCAAAGGTGGTGAAGAAGGTATTATCGTACTGAAATACGATGCTTCCAAGAGAAATGAATTTGGTGCAGTGAAAGATGCTGTTTCCTTCACTACCAACGATTCTATCGAACCCAAGAAAGAGCTCTACTACCAAGTTAATATCACGGAAGATTTCTCCAAATTGAGCGCTGGCAAGCTGAAAAAAGCTCCTGTCGTCAACTTGAGCAAGACCTTCATCGATTTCGGCAAAGTTAAGCAAAATACAGCCGCTAATGAAACTATCACCATTAAGAATGATGGTAAGAGCGACCTGATTATCCGTAAATTTGAGGCCAACAGCAGCAACATTAAAATTGATTGCCCGAAGATGGTGTTGAAGAAAGGTGAGTCTGTAGAGGTGAAAATCACTTACAACAGCAAGCGTAACAAAGGCAAACAGACCAATTCTATCACGCTGATTACCAACGATCCTAACAATTCTCAGATTACCATTACTACCAAATCAGAGAATTTACAGTAATTTCCAATCGGCGATTTTCAAATCATCATCTTGCAGAATCGCAAGATAATTCAAATAGCGCGAGGAAGGTATTTTACCTTCCTCGACTGCTTTTAAAACAGCGCAGCCTGGCTCGTGCACATGCATGCAGTTATCGAAGCGGCAGCAGTTGTTATACTGGCGGATTTCCGGGAAATAGTCACGGATTTCCTCTTTGGAATACTGAATCAGACCGAACTCCTTGATGCCAGGCGTATCGATGATGAAACCATCCACCGCCTCGATGCGATACATTTGGGCGAAAGTGGTGGTATGCTTGCCTTTGTTGTGGACAGAGGAGATCTCCCCTATCTTGATGTCCATTTCGGGTGCCACGGCTTTGATGAGGGCGGACTTGCCCACACCGGAATGCCCGCTAAACAGCACCGTTTTGCCCTGCATGAGCTGCTTGAGGCTTTCGATGCCCTCCATGGTGACTGTAGAGGTCCTTAAGGTCTGGTAGCCGATGTTTTCGTACAATTCTTCCAATTCTTTAACGACCTTAAGTTCCGCTTCAGAATAGAAATCTATTTTATTGAAAACCAAGCACACGGGAATTCTAAAACCTTCGGCGGCCAGCAGAAAGCGGTCAATGAAGCCCAATGAGGTGCGGGGTTCTTTCAGCGTGACCACCAGAAAGGCCATGTCGATATTGCTGGCGATCAGATGGCTAATTTTGGATAATTTGGTGGATTTCCGGTCGATATAGTTCTTGCGTGGCTCGATAGTAGTAATCCATCCATTGCCGTCCTTTTCGAGCTCATACTGCACGAAATCGCCCACCACCACCGGGTTGGTGTTCTTGATACCCTTGATACGGAACTGTCCGCGTAGGCGGCACTGGATGACGCTGCCATCCTCCTGACGCACCTCGTACCAGCTTCCCGTTGATTTAACCACAAGGCCTTTCATAGTTTTTTTCTGCAAAGATACTAAAAATCTTTCTTTTTTTGTTGCAACAATACTTCGTTTTGATTAGGAAAAATTGTCAGCAAACACCGACATCTTGTCACGAAAGTGGACAATTTGTCCATAAAAACAGGAAATAAGGGCAAATTTTGCTTTGGCACGCCTTTTGCAATGTCAGAGGCGGCTGTGAAAGCGAAAGCGGACGCAGCCCAAGAAAATGTCTAACAATTAAAAATGGAGGTGTATTATGCTACCAGTTATGTTTAAAAACAGTTGGTTTCCAACAGTATTTGAAGATTTCTTGAACAATGATTTTATGCCTCGTGCCAACACAACCGCACCGGCAGTCAATGTGAGAGAGGATGAAAAAGCCTACACGATGGAAGTTGCCGCTCCTGGCATCAAAAAAGAGTTCTGCCGTGTGAGCATCAACGACGAGGGCAATCTGAGTGTCGCCATTGAAAACAAATTCGAACACAAAGAAAACGAGAAAAAACACCACTATCTGCGTCGTGAGTTCTCGTACACCAACTATGAGCAGTGCTACTCGCTGCCCGAAGATGTCGATAAAGAGAATATCGCCGCCAAGGTGGAGAACGGAATCCTGACCGTGACCCTGCCGAAGGTTCAGAAAGTGGAGCAGAAACCCTCACGTAACATCACTATCGGATAATCTTCCCATTGTGAATCAACGGATTAAGCCGCAGCCGTTAGGTTGCGGCTTTTTTTTTGTTTCCGAAAAGATGGTGTGACATCGTCTCTACCAGATAAAACAGGTTACAAGCAATATGCCAAATTCTTGACAATAGGCAATAAAGCTACTGCTTCATTATACGGATATTCTCTATACGAATCTTGGCAACCCCAGGAAACCATTGTTCTCTCATAAAAACCTTGGGATACCACCCCACATTAGAGGTGGGCTCGAATTTGATTTTACTACTGGACAAAATGAAGGAATCGAAGGATAAAGCTTGGGAATAAAAACTTTTAGCGGACAAATACACCCAGTCGTGGTCACTGTACGAAGACTTCTCTTGCGCGAAAATCAGCTCAACGATATCAGGATCGTTTTCTGAAGAAAAAGTCGAATCGGTGACCTTCTCTCCACTATATGGTTGACGGTCTATGACAGCTGCTTGAAAAGTGCTGTTTTCACTCTCTTTCAGACGAAGTGTCACACGTGTACCCAACGGAATCTCAATACTGTTACTGTATTCGCTTTCCGACGATGTTGACTGCTCTGGCTCGGAAATAAGAGTTTTAAAGCAGGGGGTAATGTTAAAGTACAATTTTTCCGCATCACCCACCGTAATATTCTCATCCCCAACAGTATAATTTTCAACCAAATCAAAACGGTCGTAATATTGCCCCTCTTCTTCAATCAATGATTGCTCATTCCAGCCTATTCCAACCAGCTGCATCAGAGTATGTTCGTCAGAAACCGTAATTACATGGATGGCTGATTCCTTGGATTGACCGTCACCTGTACTTAAAATCACACCCATCAACATCGAAAGATTAATCGCCGCGTTCATTAATTCATCATTATCCTCTCCGAAAAGTTCACCGCATATCACATATTTGATAGCATGACAATCCATTGAAAGCGGATATTTCATAATGGCCTTGTTGATATTCTTCAGTTCCTGCTTTAGAATGGACGGTTTTACATGCTCCGAACGCATGATTTTCTTCATGTTGTCAGTCCATTCATATTCATCGTATGGAGAGTAATCCTCACGAAAGACTTTTCCATAATACAAAACCCGGAGGTCTTCATTTTTGAGGGAGGTGTCAGCACGGAGAAAACGAGCCTCTATAGAGGAATAAAGATTCGGATCCTCGGTCATTCTATGCTTTATGGAATCATAGTCAGGTGCCTTATAGTCAAAGTCTTGCGCCTTCAAAGCATAAGAAGCAAACAAGGCAACTATCAACAGGAACATTAATTTCTTCATGGTAAATCAATATTAATAGTTGAAAAATTTTTCAAATTCTGAATTCAAATTTAAACTTTCATCTTTCAGTTTTCAGTTTTTAACTTAATTCATTGGCACATTAGCACATTGATAATTAGCATATTAACTAATTAAATAATTTGCTAATTAACTACCGGTACTCCAACTTGTTCATAAAGAACACGTAGCGCTTTCCTTTGGTGCCTTTGCTATTGTTGATAACATGTTGATAACCACTGATGATGAACTTGTTGTCGTACCAGTTGTACATATTCAAATCGCGAGAATATTCCACCGCATCCTTCTTGTACAAGCATTCTATAGGGATGGTTTCTGTACTTTCAACAACTTCGTAACCATTTATCAAACAATAACTTAAATTTGAATTGTAGGGATAAAAAATTGCTGTACCGTATGGAGAATAATAAATGGATACCCGGCGGGCCAAGCGTCGCGTCAGGATGTTCGAAAATGGGAAATAGTTGTCCCACAGCAATTCTCCCTTTTTGTCGAAGCAGGTAACATAGGCATTCACATAGCGATAGCCCATAAAGGTGGTCTGGGCAGGAGTGTATGTACCACCATAATAATACGATGAATTATCGTAATAGCCTGATGTATAGTTATATTCAGGATAATACACTTCGGTAACCAGGGTATAACAGCTGTCATTGCTGATGATATCCCCTACCAACAACTGCAAATCTATAGACTGCTCTTTCACCTTGCCGTTCTTCAAGGTGTCTTTCTTATGCAGATTGGTATAATTATAAAACTCAGGATAACCCATCACGGAATTATCGTAAGTCAGAGTATAAACGCCAGAATGATAAAATCCTGATTTTCTGCTTGATGTAAGATTATAAGTACCCATGATGATGGCATGGCAACTGTCTATCTGTTTAAATCGGGCTGTGTTATAGTAATAGTCCTCATAAATAGGTAGCGGCACCTGTTTGAGCAAATATCCGTCATAATTGGTTTCAAAGATGGTCATCATGGCCACCTTGCTGCCATACAACACCCCCAAGCCCAAGAGCATTTTCTGGTTAATAGTATCTATTTCAATAAATTGCTCCGATATAATTGCTGCATCGGCAACGACGAATTGCTGCAAGTTTTCCGTCTTCGTATTATAAAAATAAATCAAGTATGAATTATCGATGACAATAGAAAACACGGCATGACCATCAACCGCCTTGAGATTAGCGATTTCGAATTTGGGAATATTTTGAATGGTGTGCAATTCAGCCTTTTTTGCTTCTATATCAACTACGGAAATATACGTTTTAGGAATTTCTTTTTTACCTACAACATCCTGATACAAAAGATACAAGCTGCCTTTTTCATAAAACGACTGACGGAAAGCGGCCCGGGGAGGCAAGTATATGTTGTAAGCGTATTGCTTTTGCAGGTTAGTGTCATAATGCATCATCACCCACTCTGTAGAATCCTCACTCAACTGCAAACCCTCGTAAAACACCATTGCACCCTCCTTCCCCATCAAGGTGAAATGATAATCATCAGCATCTTGGGCGGTAGGCAGCTCAATACGCAATGGCGGATCACTCTGCGCCCAAATATTAGAGCAGAGAACCTGCGTAACCATCAATATTAGCAATATCAAAAATTTATTTTTCATCATTCCCTCACAACAAATATAACGAACATCAATTATTCCGTCTGCTCAATTGGCGGAATATCCACCTATCATCGTTTCTCCTATGCGGCGGCTGCGGTTCCACCGCAAAATTTTGTTTCACCATTCCATTTGCACAATTGGCGGAATATCCACCTATCATCGTTTCTCCTATGCGGCGGCTGCGGTTCCACCGCAAAATTTTGTTTCACCATTCCATTTGCACAATTGGCGAAATATCCACCTATCATCGTTTCTCCTATGCGGCGGCTGCGGTTCCACCGCAAAATTTTGTTTCACCATTCCATTTGCACAATTGGCGGAATATCCACCTGTCATCGTTTCTCCTATGCGGCGGCTGCGGTTCCACCGCAAACTGTCAATTGTCAACTATCAATTATCAATTGTCAATTATTAACTGTCCCCTATAACCTGAAACCTGTCCCCTGCTACCTACATTCCCCCATCGCACGACAAGACCTGTCCCGTGACGTAGGAGGACAATTCCGAGGCGAGGAACAATGCACAACGGGCCACATCCTCAGGCTTACCGAGGCGGCGCAATGCGATGGCTTTCATTGTGTTATCTTTCATCTCGTCGGACAAGTCAGCTGTCATATCTGTTTCGATAAAGCCTGGGGCAATAGCATTGACCCGGATACCGCGGCTACCCAATTCCTTGGCCATCGACTTGGTGAGACCAATAATGCCGGCTTTGGATGCGGCATAGTTGGCCTGTCCCGCATTGCCATACAAACCCACCACAGAACTCAGGTTGATAATGCTGCCCGCACGTTGTTTCAGCATGACCGGCGCACAGGCATGAAGGGTGTTAAAGGCAGATTTCAGATTGGTGGCAATGACCTCGTCCCACTGCGTTTCAGTCATCCGAAGCATCAGTGTATCAGCGGTTTTACCAGCATTATTCACCAGTATATCGATACGTCCAAAATCAGCCAGCACCTGAGCCACTAACTGTTCCGTAGCCTTAAAATCAGCCGCATCACAGCAATAAGCCTTGGCCTGTACTCCCATGGTCATCAGCTCCTCCACGACAGCCTCAGCTTTGTCCTGATTGTGAATATAGGTGATTGCCACATTGGCACCTTCTGCCGCAAACAGCTGCGCAATGGCTTTGCCGATACCGCGGGAAGCCCCTGTGACCAGCGCATTTTTCCCTTCCAATAATTTCATAACATTAATTTTTGATGCAAAAATACATGAATTTCTTGAAATAAACACTGACCAATAAAAAGAAAAAAAATTGATTATTCCCGAAAATGTTGTACCTTTGCAGTTTATTGTGTTTTGCAAACGAAGATAAAACAACTTAAGGAATTATGGCAAATAAGAAATCACGTACGAGAATATGGATCATATTGGTAGCGGCTGTGGTGCTTGAAGCCATTTCCTGTATCCAGTATTTTTACAGCCGTGCAGGACTTCGTGCCGATGCGGAACACCGGGCACAAGGCGAGTTGCGCCGTGCCGAATTGGAAATCGACGTGGTCACCGTGGAGATGGAGGCGGCCACGAAAATGTTGGCAGCCACAACCGAAAGGCAAATTGACCATCCCGACTCCATAGCCAATTCCACACGCTTGTTACTTCAAACGATAGAGAATGTCGGCAGTGCTGGTATAGCCTGCAAAGAGAATTATTTTCCGGCAAAAGGAAAGTGGTATGAGATATGCAGTAGCCGGCAAGCGGACAGCAGCATTTACACACGCCAGATAGGTGGTGCCGACCATGATTATTTCCAAACAGAATGGTATCACAACGGGCTGAATGGTAATGATATCTGCTGGAGCGAGCCGTACATGGACGAATACGGCGCGCGTACGATGGTAGTCAGTTGTACACACCCTGTCCATAACAAAAAAGGGGAAGTGGTGGCGGTTGCCTGTGTGGACCTGTCGCTGGATTACCTGCAACGCATATCGGAATACTTGCAAATTTACAAAGACAGCTATTACGTCATCCGTTCCGGCAAAGGACTGGAAATCGTATCGGGCATGGATACCGTATCAGGACGCAAATACCAGATTTACAGCGAAAAAATTGACAAGACAGATTGGGAGATCTCGATTATCATTCCTGAAGATGTCATTTTTGCCGATCTCAACCGTATTGGTCTGATTGCCGAGATCCTGCTGGTGCTCGGCATGGCATTACTTCTTTTTATCGTATGGCATGCAGGACGCGACAACAAGCGTCTCATGTTATCTACGGAAAAGAATCAAAGCATGGAGAGGGAGTTGCATATCGCACGCACCATACAGATGGCGATGTTGCCGACTGTGTTTCCGCCGTTCAATGACCGTCTCGACATCAATGTCTATGGCATGGTTAATCCCGCCAAAGAAGTAGGCGGCGACATGTATGATTTCTACGTGCGGCATGACAAACTGTTTTTCTGTGTCGGCGATGTAAGTGGCAAAGGTGTGCCTGCCGCATTGGTGATGGCCATGACACGTTCGTCATTCCGTTACATCACAGCGCATGAGGAAAATGCGGCGAATATCGTTAGCGAAATGAACAGAACCTTGTCGGAACAGAACTCACAGAACATGTTCCTCACGTTCTTCCTCGGCATCTTGGATTGCAAAACTGGCCTACTCTCTTACTGCAACGCCGGACACAATGCCCCCGTATTGGTCAAGCATCAAACTTCAAAAGTTGAAAACTTGAATGTCGTGGCGAACCTACCTTTGGGTATTGTGGCTGACTTTGTCTATCAGTCACAGACGGTTCAGATGGAATACAACGACCTGCTGTTCTTATACACTGACGGCCTTACTGAAGCTGAAAACAACAACCATGAGCAGTACGGTGAACAGCGAATGTTACAGTGCTTGTCCACCATGACCGATAGCCGTCCACGCACCATCATAGATGACATGCAGACGAGTGTGGAGGCGTTTGTGGATGGCGCACAGCAGAGCGACGACATCACCATGCTGGCTGTCCGTTACCAGACACCCGCCATCATCATGGACAACGACATACAGCAGATACCCCAACTTGCTGATTGGGTAAACGGACTGGGCATTCCTGAAGAGCTGAACATGCCGGTGAACCTTGCGATTGAAGAAATTGTGAGCAACATCATGCTCTATGCCTACCCGAACAAGAAAGGACAGATTTTTGTCGAGTTTGCCCAAATTCATAAAGACAAGGGCGAGCAGATTCTATTCTCCATCTCCGACAATGGCATCCCCTTCGATCCAACACAGCAGAAAGAAGTGGATATTTCCTTGCCGGCGGAAAAACGCAAGATTGGCGGGTTGGGCATACACCTCGTGCGGCAACTCATGGACGAGTTTCATTACCGCCGTGAAAATGACAGAAATGTATTGACTTTAATTAAAAGACTATAATCGAGATACTTATATCCCGAAAAAAAAGAAATTATGAAAACTCTAATCGAAGAAAACGGCCATCAACTCATTGCCCGATTTTCAGGCAGACTGGACACAGCCGCTGCTGTACAGACCACCGAGGACGTAAAACCTTTGCTGGATGCCATTGACAAAGAGATTATTCTCGACTGCACCGAACTGACTTACATTTCCTCGTCGGGGCTGCGTATTTTCCTCAGCATCCGCAAGGAAGCTGCCGCACACGACAGCAAAGTGATCATTCGCAATATTAACGCTGAAATCAGCCAAGTCTTCATGATGACCGGCTTTGTCAGTCTCTTTGAAATACAATAATTATGGATCCGCATACCGAAATGATTTTAGAAGAGTATGACGCGCAGTTGCCGCTTTACCGGAGGCTGGAGCGCATCGTACAAATCACGCTACAAGACGCCTTGAGCAATAACGGACTGATGGTAACGGCTGTCGTCACACGTATCAAGGACCGTGAGAGTCTGGCCGGCAAGTTGGAAAACAAAGGGGACAAATACCACACGCTGAGTGACATCACCGACATTCTCGGTGCACGCATTATCACTTTATACACCGATGATGTGGACCGCATCGCCGCTGTGATGGAGCAACTCTTCGACATCGACTGGGAGAACTCGGTCGATAAGCGTCGTCTGCACAACACCGACAGTTTCGGTTACAACTCTCTGCATTATGTCTGCCGTATGCCCAAGAAGCTGGTCGACGAGCCCGATTTTCCGCAGCTGAATAATATTCGTTTTGAATTACAGTTACGTACCACATTGCAACATGCATGGGCATCCATTAACCATGACATCGGCTATAAGACCGGTGTAGAGATTCCGCATTTTTATCTGCGTCAAATCAATCGTCTGGCAGGTATGTTAGAGATGGCGGACGACGAATTCAGCCGTATCAGAACGGAGATTAACGACTACCGCCGCCGCGTGCAGCAACTCGTACAGAATGGCAAGTTAGACGATGTGCAGCTGGACGGTGACACCTTCCGCAGCTACCTGCAATCCAAACCTTTTGACATGCTCAACCGTCGCATCGCGGCCATCAACCAGGCGGAGATACAAGAGGTGTCGCTTGACCCATACCTGCGTGTATTTATTGCCTTCAACTGCAAGACCATTGGTGATGTAGACCGTCTGCGTCAGAAATATGCCGATGGTGCATACAGCCTCGCACGGCATCAGTTAGGCAACACCGACCTTGACATCATCTCTTCGTCAGTAGGTATTCAAAACATCTGTATTGTTTGCATTCTTGCCAATGGCGGTGGCATAATTGGCCTTACCCGCCTATTTAACACCATTAACGGCAACAACCCGCAAAACGAACTGCTGGCTGACATGATATACAAGCAAGCCAAGGATTTACCTTTTATGCACATCTAATTATGGAACCAACGCTGATCAATATCAACGACTACGAGCGGACGGGCGAAGGAGCCAACGGCGCCAGTTATAACCATAAGGCCGACAAGAGCATCATGCTCAAGATGTACCTCCATAATTTCGAGGCAGCCAAGAAGGAACTGGAGTTGGCCCGGAAAGTGTATGCCGCTGGCATCTCGACTCCTGAGCCCGGCGACCTGGTCACCGATGGCACAGCATTGGGTATCCGTTTCCGTCGTATAGATGGCAAAAAATCCTATTCGCGAGCCTGCGGTGATAATCCCGAACGTACCGAAGAGTATGCCCGCGAATTCGCACAACTGTGTAAAAAGCTGCACTCCACCCATGTGGACACCACGCAGTTCACGAATATAAAAGACCACTTGTATGCCTTGCTCGCCGCCAACCCTTTCTTCACAGATGAGCAAAAGCAGAAAATACACGACTTTATTGCTGCTACACCAGATGCTGACACAGCTATCCACGGCGACCTGCAGTTCGGCAACGGCATCTTCGTGGAAAAAGACGGTATACGTACACCCTACTTCATCGATCTCGGTGATTTCTGTTACGGCTATCCGATGTTTGATCTCGGCATGGTCTATCTCTGTGGCTGTCTTAACGAAGAGACATGGACACAGGAACAATTCCACATGTCAAATGCCACTGCCAAGCGCTTCTGGGATGCCTTTGCACTGGAGTATTTCGGACAGGACGCAGACCTTATCGAGATAGAGAAAACCGTTCGCATCTATGCCGGACTTAAAACACTTATCATCGAGCGCGACACCCACCGTCCCATGTCACATTTCCGTGCCATGCTGGAAGGCACGATTTATTAGACCATCATTGAACAAGACCCTATACTAAAAGAGAAAATCATGGCTAACAAATTCATGGATACAGACCTGCTTGACCGGGCAATACTGTTTGCGGTCAAGGCCCACCATAACACCGAACGGCGTGGCAAAGGCTTTCCATATATCGTGCATCCGATGGAGGCTGTGGAGATTGTGGCGACCATCACGTCCGACCAAGAGTTGTTAGCTGCCGCAGCGCTGCACGACACCATCGAGGATACCGATGTTACCTTCGAGCAACTCCGCATGGAATTCGGCGACCGCATTGCCATGCTGGTGTATGCTGAAAGTGACCCGTTCACTGAAGGCATGAGCGAAGCCGACAATTGGCATGACCGCAAACAGGCGGCTATTGACCGACTGGCAGCCGCACCCCTTGACGTTAAGATAGTGGCAATGGGCGACAAACTGAGCAACATGCGGGCTATCTGGCGCGATTACCAGGCCAAAGGCGACGAGCTATGGCAGATTTTCCACATCACCGACAAAGCCTCGCACGAGTGGCGCTACCGCGGATTGGCAGCGTCTCTGAACGAGCTGAGCGACACCTTCGCATATAAAGAATTCACACGATTGATTGATGAAGTATTTGGGAAATAAAATCGTGGCAGAATTATTCAAACCATACAATATTACAAAAGGATTATAAACAAAAAAAAATTCAAGAAAATATAGCATCATGACAGATTTCAGCATTTGGGAAGTCCTCTTCCTGCTCTGTTTTGCGGTCAGCTGGCCAGTCTCCATTGCCAAATCGTTGAGAACCAAAGTTGTGATTGGCAAAAGTCCGTTTTTCATGTCATTAGTAATATTAGGCTATGTCTTTGGCATCATCCACAAGGCGTTATACAGCCACGATATTGTCATCTGGCTCTATGTGTTCAACGCTGTTTTGGTGGCGACCGATCTGGTTTTGTATTTCACCTATATCGGAAGAAACCGTCGAGAACTACAACAAGCTAAACAACACTAACACTATTGGCAAGCGATAAAATCCATGGAAAAGCTTCGAAAAGAAAGCAATAAAAAGCTATTCGGCACATTATGTGGTATCGGTGCCGCTGTATGTTATGGCACCAACCCATTAGGCGCGCGACTGTACGATGAGGGCATGGCACCAAGCACCGTGCTATTTTGGCGTTTCGGACTTGCCTGGGTAATTATCGCTGTCGTGATGCTGCTTCGCAAAGAGAAACTGGGTGTAAGCCGAAAAGAATTTGCCACTCTAAGTGCCTTGGGACTGTTATTCTTAGCCTCCTCGCTCACCCTCTATGTCAGTTTCCAGATGATGGCCGTCGGCGTTGCCTCTACCCTGCTTTTCGTATATCCAGTACTTACAGCAGCCATTATGGCTGTATTTTTCAAAGAAAAACTCACATGGTCCACCGTGTCGGCGATAGTGTTGTCTTTTTTAGGGGTTATGCTGTTGTATTGGAGTCCGGATGGAGGAAGCCTATCGGTTGTGGGAGTGATATTGGTGCTGATTTCCGCCCTCACCTACGCGGTTTACATTATCGTGATGAATCGCGCCCAGCTGGCCATGTCATCCTTCAAAATCAACTTTTATGTACTCATTTACTGCGCTTTAGGTAATATGCTGATGTCCTTGTTTATGGGACAAGGATTGCAGGTTCCCGCCAATGCCATGAGTTGGTTTTATGTAGGATGGTTGGCAGTTGTTCCTGCCATTCTCGCCTTAGTGATGATGGTTTATGCCGCCAAATACATTGGTTCCACTCCCACTGCCATTATGGGTGCTCTTGAACCCCTCACTGCGGTGCTGATTGGTATTTTCATGTTTGGCGAGGTCTTCACCACACGTTTGGCATTCGGTATCATTCTGATTTTCAGTGCAGTAATCATCATCACACTTTACAGCAATCGGAAAGAGATTACGGATGATACACTTTGAAAGTGTCGTCGTCGTAGAAGAAGATGATTTTCTCGATTTTCTTTTCTTTTGGGGCTGGAACTTGTTCGGTCTGAACAGTCTGCGGTCTTTCTGTGGATACTGTCGTGTTTTTTTCCATTGCGACCACTTGAGGTTTCTCTACAGGTGTTGCTACTGGACGAGCCTGTGAATTTTCCTCGGGTGTTGCCACCGGTCTTTCCATCGGACGAGCCTGTGGATTCTCCAAGGGTATTGCCTCTGGTTTTGTCCGAGGTTTATCCACCGAGGGTGTCACGGGCTTTGTTTTCGGCTGTGGATTCGAGTGCGTTGGTGCCTGTTTTGCATCCTCATGCTCAACCGCACGAGAATCGGATTTTTCGGGCTGAGGTACGGGTTGTTGCTGAATATTCGATTCTGGAGCAGTGGAAACTGGTTCTTCGGCTGATTTAATATCTTCTGTATCAATTTGTTGAACTTGTTCTGCAGAGGGGATTTCCTGTACCTCTGGTTTTACATTTTCCAACGAAATCTCTTCAGAAGGATGTTGCACCACCTCTTCCGAAGCAATTTCTTTAACTTCGTCAACAGTCGAAGCAATTGTTTCACTTTCGTCAACAGAACCAAACAGGTCTGTCTGCACAAAGGTTTTCTTTGCAGGCATCATTTCAGCAGGGTCTTTAATCATCTTACCAACCCCCATGATCAACCACTCCGTGCTCACCTCAGGGAATGCCGTAAGCACCTTCTTGGCAAAGTCAAGACTGGGCTGATTACGTCCCGAAAAAAGGTGAGTAATATTAGATCTGTTAACACCGATTTTCTCGGCAAAGCCCGCTGGAGTCTCTTCATAATGCTCCATTACTTGTTTAATTCTGTCAACCATATTGTTTATTTTTGTAAATTCTATTGTTTTACTTTTGCAATTTACAATTGTATTAATTAAGTATATTGTTTACAATTATAATTTTACATTTGTATTTTTACTGTATTGAATTGTTTACAAGTGATAGAATATTGAATACACTATTAAACATCTCGTTCTAACCAACACCCACTAATCCTTTCCGATTTGCAAATATACACATTAATTTTTACAATCTAACACATTGTCAAAATTGTTGATAAATACCTAAAGCAACACTCTATGATATAATATTTAAAATACTGAATATTAGTATTTTATATTATTAACTAAATTGATATATGTTTGTTGATAACTATATGTTTTGTGTTTAAGCTAAAACATTAACAAATAAAATTAAAACTATGGGTATCAGCAATTTAAATGATAATATATTTTATAAATTATTGATATGACTTATTTTGCCATTAATTCGGACTTGTCTCCTACCCTGTTACAAAAATAAAGATTGTTTTGGAAATTTTTGGAACTGCATTTGTCAATTGTAATATGGTGTCGGCACATTGCTCGTGAGTGTTGGATTTTGTAATTTTGCTGTAATTTATGATGTAGTTACGTTTGTATTATTTGGTGTATATTTGTAAAATTGAATGTTTCATTTTGTGAATTTATGCGGCGGCTGTGGTTCCACCACAATATTCCATTTCGCCATTCCGCCTGCGTAGCTGGCGGAACCTCCATCCTATGCGGCGGTTGCGGTTCCACCGCAATATGCTACCTGCTACCTACAATCTATGCGGCGGCTGTGGTTCCACCACAATATTCCATTTCGCCATTCCGCCTGCGTAGCTGGCGGAACCTCCATCCTATGCGGCGGTTGCGGTTCCACCGCAATATGCAGCCAGTAACCCCATGTGGGGGCACCGCAAATGTTAGCTGCATTGTTGACAGCGTCGCATAGCATGTTGACAACGGGAAATGTGTCATTGCGTGCCATAGGCACGCAACTCCTCCCTCCCCTCCCAGAATCAAATATTCCCCTACCTTGTATCGGAAAATTTCAAATATTCGATTCTCGTGAGGTGAAAACTCCGCAAATCGACACATAAATATTTGGTATACTGATATATGTATAAAAATTCAGTGATAATGGAATTGATACCAAATTGCTTATCGCCTATGTAGGCCGTACATTTTCAAGATAATTTCGTAAATTTGCAAAATCTCTACCCTTCTCCTCTGCTGCAAAATAATTTCATCTTCCATAAAATAAATATAGGCATCTCTACGTTAATAAAATATCAAACTAATAAACATCAATATAATATATGAATACTAGAATTCTCTGGGCGGATGATGAGATTGACCTCCTGAAGCCACACATCTTATTTCTGAAAGCTAAAGGCTATGACGTAATTCCAGTGGTCAGTGGCAACGAAGCCATTGAGGTACTGCAAAAAGAATATGTTGACATTATCTTCCTCGACGAGCAGATGCCTGGTATGAACGGCATTGAAACCATGAAACGTATCAAAACCATCAACCAGCACATTCCAATTGTGATGATTACCAAGAGCGAAGAGGAGAACATTATGGAGGATGCAATCGGTTCCAATATCGCCGACTACCTGATCAAGCCGGTCAATCCGAATCAGATTCTGCTTTGCCTGAAGAAAAACATTGATAATAAGAAGATTGTCACGGAAAAAAGCACTATGGCCTATCAGCAGGCCTTCCGCGAGCTGTCCATGCGTATCTCCGACCGTCTTTCGCTCAGCGAATGGGATGCCTTATATAAAGAATTGGTATATTGGGAGTTGGAGTTAGAGAAGATTGAGGATAGTGGTGTCGCCGAGATTCTGGCCAACCAAAAAGAAGAGGCCAACATCCAATTCGCCAAATACGTCTCCAAGAATTACCTAAACTGGTTGACTGGCAAATGCGACGAGAAGCCATCATTGTCACATACCGTGCTGAAAGACAAGCTCTTTCCCACCCTCACGGAAAATCATCCCGTTTTTCTCTTTGTGATTGACAACCTGCGCTTCGACCAGTGGAAGACCATCCAGCCGATGATTCAGGACTTTTACCGTGTGGAAGACGAGAGCATCTGCTATAGTATTTTGCCCACCGCCACCCACTATGCCCGCAATGCCCTGTTTTCGGGACTGATGCCTTCAGTTATCGCCCAGAAATACCCGCAATTGTGGCTTAACGAAAATGACGAAGGTGGCAAAAACCAATACGAGCAACAGCTGCTCGGCGAATATCTGAAACGCTATGGAAAGAATGTAAAATATTCATTCTCAAAGATATTGAATCTTGACTTTGGCAAGAAAATCTTCGACAACTTCCATCAGCTGATGCACAATCCGCTGAATGTGGTGGTCTTCAACTTTGTGGATATGCTCTCCCACGCCCGCACCGATGTGGACATCATCCGCGAGTTGGCCGAAGATGAAAAATCTTACCGCAGCGTCACCGCATCCTGGTTCAAGAACTCCATTCTCTTCGAGATGATCAAATATCTGGCAGAGAAGAAAGCCATTGTCTTCCTCACCACCGACCACGGCACCATCCGCATCGACAATCCCGTGAAGATTGTGGCCGACAAGACCATCAACAGCAACCTGCGCTACAAGGTGGGCAAAAGCACGATGGACTATCCCAGCAAAGACGTTTATGAAATCAAGAACCCCGAGGATGCCTTCCTGCCGAAAGAGTCACTGACATCGCGGTACATCTTCGCCACCAAGAACGACTTTTTCGCCTACCCCAACAACTACAACTACTACGTGAATTACTACCGCAACACCTTCCAGCATGGCGGCATCTCAATGGAAGAGATGATGATACCGTTTATCAAGTTATCGCCGAAATAAAAAACGGCACATATATGCTAATAATGTAAATTGCTATCTTTCAGATTGTCGCATATCATTTTTTGCGACAATCTTCTTTCGTTAGTGTATAGGTATATAGAAGGATTTTGTCCTTGTCATATATTTCAACAACGAACTGATAATTCTCATCCAAACTTCGTTTTAAGGATGGGTATGATTCGGTAATTTCGTTTATAATTTCTACTGATGATTTTTTAAAATTATCGTACACTTCCGTCTTATCTTCAATTGACAAATATTCAATATCTATTTCTGATACATCGTTTAACCTCAAAGCAATTTTGATAACATCTTTTGTTGAATCCAATTCAAATTTTTCCAAGGAAACGTTTCCTTCATCATTACTGATACCCAGGTATGGTTTCACAGCTTCCTCCACAAAATGGAGAGCATCTCTTAAATTATAGTTTGTTTTTGTTATACGGAATGAATTGACGATGCTATCATGCCAATCTGGCGTTGTATCTGAAGAGACCATAATACAATACGAATTACCATTCAATCCATTGAAAGCTAATGCAATAGCATGTCCCATTTTTCCATCCAAAAGATAATCGAAACGCAACTGACGTGCATCATAGGACATAAAAACGGTTTTTTTGATAGAATCGCTATGGGAAATTTCGAATTCGGGATTTTCTAAAAACATTTGATTCAGGACATAGTCCTCTTCCAAATCGAATTTAAGTTCCGTAAACACGTACAATGTTTCACCATCCTCTACTACTATCACAGAAACGCCTTCCGCTTCAGTTTCCCGCTCCACATATAGATGTTGTGGAACACAAACAGACATTGTTCCCTCTACATAAGTTTTGCAACCATCATTATCCGATTCTGGCGGTAAAAGTAATTCATCCGCTTCTATACGGCATGTATATGATTTACCGCTTGTAGCCCCCCACATATCTATATTCTAACCCATTATTGGTAGATTTCAGCATTTCGCATATATTTTTCATCACAAGATCGGGCTTTTCATACAACTCTCTCTTCATTATTGTTTTAAGTGCGGCATCATTCGCTTGTAGTATGTCAATTTTGATGATTGATTCATCACAGGTATAAACGTAAATGCAATAACCATTCTCCAAAAAAATGTCCGTCAAAGTTATTCCTTCTTCAATCTTCACGGGCAAATTAAGCTTGGTATTGGCAATCATCGATTGCAGAAAAACATTCAAATCCTTGTCGGGATTTCCCATGATATTTTTCAAATCTTCGGCCACGAAATGCATGGAGTACTTTTCCCCCTTTTTGTTCTTTAAAACTATAGTCAAATCAGCCTGTGCATCCAGTAACGACTCAATAAATGTTTGAATCGTCGAATTTGTATTATTGGATAACATGATGAGGAAATTATTGTGAAATGCCTCATCGTTGGCTCGAATCGCATCAAAATTGTAATAACTTCCATATATTACATAAGTCATTGTAACATTGTCTTTGGAATATGTGATACTTTCCATCGACATTTCTTTACTAAATTGATACGGACACATGGAGTTCATGTATTTCACAATATCTTTCAACTTGTCATCACCGTTCCATGAACACAAGACGACAAGCAAGAGCAATGCAAACAATGAGTGTATATATTTTTTCATACGGTACAAGAGATAGCTTCTTATGAATACAGTAATAGACATATCACACCGACGATGAGGCCCACAAGCATGTTGAGGGCTTTCATCAGGAGGAAATTCTTGCGGGATTGGGCCAGCAAGGGCAAAGCACCGTGGCCGTCCTGGACAATGGAGCTGACCAACAATATACTGAAGGGGATGGTGCCATTCATGAACATCACCACAAAAATCAAGTGCGGTCCCGATTCAGGAATAAAGCCGATGAGCACCGCCAAGAGCATCAGTCCCCACAAAGCCCAATGGCTCTGCCCTATCAGACTGTCCACATCCACAAAGAGATACAGTATTTTCAAGCAAAGCAGCACACCGAATGTCCACAAGAACACCGACAGGAAATGGTGTTTGATGACATGCTCCCATAGGTGAGACTGCAGGAAGTGCTCCGATGACAATGCCACCACCACCAAGGTGATACAGGCAAGCACCAGGAAGAAAATGTTCTCCCATGCATCCGGATCGTTATGGTGGCCATGATGATGTTCGCCATGGGCTTCTTCATGATGCCCGTGATGTACATGGGAATCTCCAAGATGTTCAGAATACTCAGATTCAGCAAGTGCGGAAGCATGGGCTTCACAACAGTCTCCTGCATGGTGATGTTCCTGACACTCAAGATCATGTGTATGTTCAACGCCAGCGGTATGAGGTTCCATTCCAGGCAAGCCCCCGTGCTGATGCGCCAACGAGCCAGTTAAAATAGCCACAATATAGAGTATCAGTCCGAAAACGAGCAATGCCCGTGGGAAAGACATACTTTTCAGATTCTTGAAGGAAAGATTCGCCTTAGCATGTTCATGTCCGTGCTCACCCTCGTGTTCCTCATGCACCTCAAAGCTATGCGACTCCAGCACAAACTTTCTTTTCCTGAAAACCAGCTGAGTCAAGCAGCCAGCGACAAGGGCGATTCCCAACAATGCCGCGGAAAGTATCAGGGTCCACTTGGGACTGTAGGCCATCAACACAAAGGCCTCATCACCAAAAGTGGCAATCATTCCTGCCACTAAAGCACCGAAACACAGCAAGTTATGTGTAAACAGCGACACAATGGCGAAACCTCCAATACAACCCGGTATCAAACCCAGCAAAATCGCCATAACAATCTGCATAAAAGGACGATGCTGCAGTTTGGCCATCCACTTGCCCGCAGAACCGACGTTGATGAATTCTATCAGCAACATCATAATCATCACCAGACAAGTCAGGGTAAGCGAACTTTTCAGAACCTCAAAAAAAAGTTCCAAATATTTCATAATCAATTATTTATTTTATCTTTTCACATATACTGATTCAAAACGTGTACGGCCCATCAAAGAGCGTCCCAACGTTACTTCGTCAGCATATTCCAATTCCTCCCCGATACCCACACCTCGGGCAATCGTGGTAATTTCCGAAACTTTATCTTTTATATTCTTGTAAATGAAAAAGTTAGTCGTATCTCCTTCCACGGTAGCGGGTAATGCCAACACCACTTCCCTCACTCCGCCCTGCTCTATGCGGTCGAACAGTTCCTGCAGTCGCAGTTGGTTGATGCCAATGCCATCCATAGGCGAAATCACCCCTCCCAACACATGATACACACCCGCATATTGATTAGTGTTCTCAATGGCAATCACATCGCGGATATCCTGCACCACACATATCGTGGCATGATCACGTTTGGGGTTCTCGCAGATATCGCATATCTCCTTATCCGACAGGTTAAAACAATTCTTGCAGTAGCACAAATGCTCTTTCAGATTGTCGATAGCGGATGTCAGCGCACTCACCTCCATCTTGTCCGCCTTAACCAGATGCAAAGTCAGACGCAAAGCTGTACGCTTGCCTATGCCCGGCAGCTTGGCAATCTCATTCACCGCATTTTCAAGATGTTTGGAGAAGAATTCTAACATTTTCTATTTCAACAAATTATTAATGTACTGAATAGCTAAAATATTACGAGGGGAGACAATGTCAATCCAACCACTTTCGATGGGATAAATGTGCCCCTCTTTTACCGCACGCAAAGAGGTATAGGGTTTGGTTTTGCGATATACATCCAAGTCCTCCTTACGAATCAGAATAATGTCGGGGTCGGCCTCAAACAGGAACTCACGGCTGATGCTCCAGGAGGTTAAATCCTTACCGATATTCTCCCCACCAGCAGCGGTGATAATCTCATGAATATGAGAATTTTGCGGAGCCGTAAAATCACCTTGTTCTCCAAAGCCCACCACATAATACACCTTTTTCGGTGTGATAGATGTATCAATATGCTGTTTCACTGAATCAAGGCGAGCATGAATCTGGCCAATTTGTTCAGATGCCAAATTGTTCTTATCCAATAATTTACCAACAACTGCTAAAGCATCACATAAACCTTCCAATTTACTCTCTTCCCGAATCACTACTACCTTCAATCCCGCACGTTCCATTTTCTCCATATCCTGTTTGGTGACGATAGAGCCTATGAGCACCACGTCCGGGTTGAGTGCCATCAAAGATTCCACATTAATATTTTGCATTCCCCCTACTCTGTTCATGGTATCCGTTGCTTCAGGATAATGGCAGAAATCGGAGATGCCCACCAGTTTATCGCCCTCGTCCAGCATAAACACCATTTCGGTAATGGCTGGTGACAAGGAAATGATACGTGCCGGCACGGAATCCAGTTGCACACGATTTCCGTAGCAATCGGTATAGTCAAAAAAAGAAGCCTTTACACCCTGCCGAGAAGAGGGTGAAAGGCATGAAATTGTCAGAACTGCCAATAAAAAGAACAGCAGTCTAACGAAAGAATATTTTTTCACTGTTTATTTCAATAATTGTTGGTTATATCTTCTCAAAGTATCGAGAACATTCACTTTCACATGGATATAATCGCATACGCCAGCGGCATTCAGGGCTTCGATGGCCTCGGTCGGGTTACCGGCAATCAGCACAGGAGTCTGCGGCAGCTTGTTCTTGAGTTGAGCAGCGATTTCCACGCCCAAAGTGGCATATTCTTCATCAGAACTACAGATGACCACCAGGTCGGCTTTCTGTTCTTCAGCGGCCTTCACGCCATCTTCAACAGTCTTGTAGCCAGCGGTTTCAGCAATCTCGTAGCCAGCACAGCCGAAGAAATTGGTGATAAAGCCAGCACGTGCCTGACGCATAGCCAGGTTACCCACTTTCAGCAAGAACACTTTCGGACGATGATGGTCTTTAGCATAACGCTCGGTCTCCAGACGCAGTTCTTCAAAGGCCGTAGCTCCACGGTATGTACGCAAGCCTATGCTGTCGTCATTCTGCAGACGCTCAATCTTATCGAGCATTTTCTCATTGACATTCGGATACTGGTTGGTGCCCAAGAAAACGAGTCTGCGGGTAGCGATGTTCATATCACGCTTCTGGCAGCTAGCCTCAATCTCGCGTTTGACTTCACCAGTACCAATCAACTGGATCATGCCACCTTCAGCTTCCACATGCTGGAAGAGTTTCCAAGCGTTCTCAGCGATGCCATCAGTCAGATTTTCAATATAATAGGAACCAGCAGCAGGATCAACCACCTTGTTGAAGTATGACTCTTCTTTCAGAATCACCTGCACATTACGGCTGATACGGCGTGAAAAGTCATCGTCTTCCTTGTAAGCCACATCGAAAGGCTGCAACGAAATGGCATCGGCACCACCCAAAGCGGCAGCCATACCTTCGGTAGTATTACGCAGCATATTGACATAGGGGTCATACAGCGTCTTGTTCCAAGTGGAACCTACCGTGTTGATTTGCAGTTTATAACCACAATCGCAAGTCGGCTGGTACTGTTCCACCATGGTAGCCCACAACAGACGGGCAGCACGCAATTTGGCGATTTCGAAGAAATAGTTGGAGCCCACCGACAAGGTCAGTTGGATTTTCTTGCAGGCTTTGCCCACTGGAATGCCATGTTCTGTAGCATAAGCGATGTATTCATTAGCGATACCCAAGGAGTATGCCAGTTCCTGCACAATGGTAGAACCCGCATTGTGAATAGCTATACCATTGACATTCACCAGTTTGAAGTTCTTCATGTCTGCTGCTAACTCATGCAGTTTCAGCAATTCAGCCATATCAGCTTCCTGGGAACGATAGAATTTGGTACGTCTCAGGTAATAAGTGATAGGATCAAAATTGATACTACCTGCCACAGCTTCTTTATCTATCTTATTATCGTTCAGATAATTGACAAATAAAGTCATAAAATCCACATAGTTCTGGGCATGATCGAACTGCAAACCCGTCTTGGTGCAATCAATACCTTTCAGCAAAGCGGCCAAATCGTTGGCATCCTTTACATTTTTAACATTGAAAGCGATGGTATTGGCACCACGTTTGAGGGCGTCGAGGGCAATAGTGTTGGCTTTGGCCACATCACTCTCGTTCACCTCTTGAACGATTTGCCAATTATTGTTATCTTTTTTTGTTCCACGAGTATAGGGGAATTGGGCTGGCATAGTGTCCAAATAGTCCAAATTGGCCAGATCTTCGGCACGGTAATAAGGACGTACATTGAAGCCCTCATCGGTCTTCCAAATCAGTTTCTTTTGGTAGTCAGCACCTTTTAAGTCTTTGATAATCACCTCTTCCCACTGTTCCGTGGTGATAGGTGGAAATTCATTGAATAATTTTTCTCCGCTCATTATTAATGATAATTAAAATTAATTTGCAAAGCTACAGATTTTTTTTGAATAATGTTTGATTTTTCCAGAATTTTATCAATGATAAATGGTCAATAAAAACTAATCTAATTTCAGCACGGCAAGGAAGGCGGATTGGGGCACCTGAACGTTGCCGATCTGGCGCATACGCTTCTTACCCTGCTTCTGCTTCTCCAACAGTTTACGCTTACGGGTGATATCACCACCATAACACTTGGCGGTCACATCCTTACGCACTGCCTTCACCGTTTCACGGGCAATAATTTTGGTACCGATAGCAGCCTGAATGGCAATGTCGAACTGCTGCCGCGGAATCAATTCCTTCAGCTTCTCGCAGATACGACGACCAAAAGCGTAGGCATTGTCGGCATGAATCAACGATGACAAAGCATCCACAGAGTCGCCATTAAGGAGAATGTCCAATTTCACCAGCTGAGCCGGCTTGTAATCCGAGATATGATAGTCGAAAGAAGCATAACCCTTGGAAATACTCTTCAGCTTGTCATAAAAATCGAAGATAATCTCACCCAAAGGCAGGTAAAATGACAATTCTATACGGTCGGTAGAGATATAAGTCTGATTAATCAAGGTACCACGCTTATCGAGGCAGAGCTTCATGACCGGACCGATAAACTCGGCTTTGGTAATGATTTGCGCCAGAATATAAGGTTCCTCCACATGGTCGATGGCATTGGGGGCAGGCATTCCCGATGGGTTATGCACCTCCAACACCTCACGCTTGGTGGTAAACACCTTATACGACACGTTAGGCACTGTAGCAATCACATCCATATCGAACTCTCTGTCAAGGCGTTCCTGCACAATTTCCATGTGCAGCAAGCCCAAGAAACCGCAGCGGAAGCCAAAGCCCAAAGCAGCAGAAGATTCAGGCACAAAGGTCAATGAGGCATCGTTCAGCTGCAATTTTTCCAATGATGAACGCAGTTCCTCGTAATCATCAGCATTAGTAGGATAAATACCGGCAAAGAGCATCGGTTTCACTTCCTGGAAACCCGCCACCGCCTCTGTACAAGGCCTTGCCACATGCGTGATAGTGTCACCCACCCTCACCTCTTTCGAGGTTTTGATACCTGAAATGATGTATCCCACATCACCTGCCGACAATTCCGCTTTCGGTTCCTGTTCGAGTCGGAGCACCCCAATTTCATCGGCATAATACTCTTTCCCAGTGGCCATGAACTTCACAAAATCATTGGTTTTGATGGTACCGTTCTTGATTCTGAAATAAGCGATAATTCCTCTGTATGAGTTAAATACGGAGTCGAAGATCAAAGCCTGCAGGGGTGCGTTAGGATCACCTTTCGGAGCCGGCACCTTTTCGATAATGGCAGCCAGAATTTCCTCTACACCTGCACCCGTTTTGCCACTGGCCTCAATAATATCGGAAGCATCACAGCCAATCAAATCCACAATCTGGTCTTTCACTTCGTCGGGCATGGCAGCGGGCATATCCATCTTGTTCAGCACAGGAATAATCTCCAGATCGTTATCTATGGCCAAATACAGATTTGAAATCGTCTGGGCCTGAACGCCTTGTGTTGCGTCTATCAGTAACAAAGCGCCTTCGCAAGCGGCGATGGAACGGGAAACTTCGTAGGAAAAGTCCACATGCCCCGGAGTGTCAATCAGGTTGAGGACATAATCCTCTCCTTTATATTTGTAGTTCATCTGGATAGCATGGCTCTTGATGGTGATGCCACGTTCACGCTCCAAATCCATATCATCCAGCACCTGATCCTGGAAATCTCTGTCATTCACGGTACCAGTAAACTGCAACAAACGATCAGCTAAAGTACTCTTACCGTGGTCAATATGAGCAATAATGCAAAAATTTCTAATATTCTTCATCATGTTGCAAAAATACGAAAAAAAGCCCCAGTTTTTTACACAGACGGATAAAAAATTTGTCGTTCTCGCCGACGGGCATGTTGTAGAAGCTCGACCTTGCGAGGTCAAGCAGTATGCATTGCTGCTGGACGCTCAAATCAGGGTCGCTCGGTTCAGCCACTTGATGACAGCTTGATGACTTCATTGTCTGTCCACCTCCAAATCACCACCCTGAAACCCACCTCCTGATGGTACTCGGGGGATTTTAGGCTCTTCTCCTTACACAGGTTCACAATATCCCCAATATTTACTTGCATTCCTAATTCAAAGCCAGAATTTCCTTTTCGGACAAACCAGAAATATCAGAGATCATATAAAGCGGAATGCCTTTTTTCGGCATTTCAACAGCCATTGCACGCTTTTAGTATTTGCCTCACCTTCAGCGAAGCCGTCTTCCATGGCAGCGACACAGGCATCCTGCACGTCCGCATATTCCATGATGCTTTTCTTGTATTCTTTCATCTCTGTTTCATTTAAGTTCGACATTCTGCATTGATCTATAAACTCTCGGAAAAATCCAGTCTCATTTTTGATATTGATATTCCCCAATATTGGGACTGGGTGATTTTGGGCGGTATGTGAGGAGTGGTTTCATGGGGCAAAGATAGTGAAATTATACTTCTTTCGAGTCCATGTCTTCAGAAAAATTTGCTTGCCGTTCCGTTGTTTTATTTTCCTTTTCTTGACGTTCCAATTCCATCCGATTTCGTTCCTTGTCTGACAATTCCGCAAGAGATAACAAACAAATAATAATTGCGGCTATTGATGACATAGTGATTATGTAATACATTTCTTCAAAAAAATGTTCCCATGCTGTTAATGAGAGAATTACAAAACAACATGTAGAACATATAAAGCTTCTTAACAATGATTTCTGTATTGTTTTTTTATTAATAATCATACCAGAGTTTTTTCACTTCCTTACCGAATAGAGTGCCTGATTGTAATCCGAAATCAAAATAAAAATGATTTGTGGTTAGGTCGGGCGGTAAATTCCACGATAGTATTTCTGTCACAGAACCAATTACAAAACCACCTATTGTTTGTACATAAGGAATCCCCATCACATAATATGCGAACTGGATATTGGTAAGGAATACCTCATCAGTGGTTGCTGTAATATATATTCCATATCCTTTGGTTAATGCAAGTTTGCCCCCATGCTTGGCTAGCCGAAATACTTGTCTGGCACCCTGAGCTGTCATGCTTGCCAGTTCTGGTATCGAGACTACTGCATCAGCCACAATGGGCTCTATTAAAGGAGTATAGGTCGGAGTCATACCCGCCAACAAAACAGTGCCAAATGAACGGTCAAAATCACGCATCCATGGAGATTTCGTTGTGTTACTCCATTGGAAGTTACTCTTTTGATACCACAAGTTGGGATTGTCAAGGTTGTTGTTATAGACAATGTATGGCAGAGAGCCAGGTTTGTAGGGATTCTTCCGTGATGGATTGTTGTTCTTTTCCACAGATCCACTGGATTCCGTTGGAGTCGATTTCACATCAATTTCTGGCAGAATGACAACATGTTCTTTGTTTGATGTCTCCACCCTATCTGTAATATCACCATGTTTGTTCATGGAAATCGTATCCAAACCTGATGGATCTGCAAACCATACAGGGTTATTGGCAAATGCGGCATAATTGCTTGCAAAAGGTTTGTATATCCAGTCCAGGTTCCACCGTCTCCCCAATCTGCTGTCATACTGCCAAAATTCAGCGGTAAAATTCGCCACCTCTCCAAGCACCTCATTATCACCCTCTTGCCCATTAAAAAAGTACCGATATCCCCCGATATTGGTACTTCGGTTGGGAATAGGATAGCCGAAGGGGTAATAATCGGTGGAACTTATGGTATATGGCTTGTAGGTGTTGTCCCCCGATGAATACGGCTGGCGGCGGTCAAGGATAGTGACCATTACATTGCCTAAGTGGTCAGTCAGCTCGTATTGCCTCATACCAATGGTGAAGGGCGGGATAGATGGATTTGCCGGGGTTGTCAGATTAATCTCCTGCCTCAGTTCTCCTAATCTCTTGGCGCCATATATGGGACGTTCCACAGCCTTGAATGAATTTGAAGTACCCCTGTATATGCACATCACATTACCCGAGGCATCATGGATGTAATAATCTGTAGTATCTCCTGTTTTTTTCATCTGCCGCTGTCCTGTAGCACTATATCGGAAGGTACTCAACACGTTCCCGTTCTTCCAGATAGTATCAACTTTCCCCGCGGCATTCCATGAAATGTCCAGTCCTTCACCATTGTCCCTGATAAGATTGCCAATGGCGTCGTATCGGTAACCGCCCGTATTTAGTCCCCACCATGCGGTTATAGAGTCCAGACGGTTATTGCCAGAAAGATATTCGTACTCGATATAATGTAATTCATTGGTTTCATTGTCATAACGGATCAATGTGTCAAGATTACCATTATAGTCGTATGTATAGTAAGTTGAGTAAGCAAAGAAGGGAAGGCATTGAGGATCCCCAACATTGGTGTTTGTCTTCATTCCTTTTATCCTGTTCAATTTGTCATAACGGAAAAACTTTGCCAATGGGGTTATTTCTGTTCTAAGATAATCTGTGGTCAAGGCGGAAATGTTACCATTGTAATGAGGTGTTGCATTATGATGATCCTTGTTGTAGTTAGTGGCCATATTTCAAGGCATTTTGCCTGCAAAAATATAAAAATAATTCAAATGTGTAATAGCCGGCAATCTTTTTCGCTATCTTGCCTTGAGGATGCACGAAATTCCCCTTCTTTTAGAAGGGGTGGCCGGAGGCCGGGGTAGTGACGCGTATCTAACGGCGAAGCCGTACAATTTTTATTCATGCTCATAATTTAAGATGATAAATTGCTCCAATTCGCACATCACAATATCCAGGTTGTTCATCACATCAAAATCTGTTGTTCTGAATAATTTCAGCCCTAAAGATTGCATATATTGGTCTCTATATGCATCATAGTCCAAGCGGTCATTATGTGAACCTCCGTCAATCTCTATAACCAAACTGAGAGACCTGGCGTAAAAATCAACAATGTAATTGCCAATGATGTATTGTCTGTTGAAATCTATCCCATGGAATTTCTTCTTGTGAACTTGTTTCCAAAAGACCACCTCCGAAATATAACCCTTTCCCCGATTTCTGCGTGCGTATTCATAAAGTGCATCGTTTTGAGGTATGTTCTCTGTCCTTAGAGGTTTAATTCTGTAATTACCGATAATAAACATTTCTTTTTCTGCTTTAAACAAAACAACAGTAAAATTATTGTTTAATAAATATTATTTGTATGCCTTTCGGCATGGTTATTCACGTCACTACCCCGGCCTTCGGCCACCCCTTCTAAAAGAAGGGGAATTTTGCTTTCTGCCGTGAAACCATATTTCAACGGCAAAACCAAATGGTATTTCATGGTATGGTTTATGGGGGCGACAGGTGCCCGAATTGGTGAACTGCTTCAAATCAAAGTGGAGCATGTGAGGGCAGGCTATCTTGACTTATACACCAAAGGAGGCAAAATAAGGCGGATATACATACCGGAAAAATTGCGAAAAGAGGCTGGAATCTGGCTTGAGAGCCAGAACCAAACATCGGGATTCATATTTCTGAACCGGAGAGGTAAGCAGATTACGGGTGAGGGTATTGCCAAGCGACTGAAGAGTTATGCAGAAATATATGGCATTCCGTTGGCAGTTGTGCATCCGCACTCTTTTCGGCACAGGTTTGCCAAAAATTTCATTGAAAAATACAACGACATAGCTTTGCTGGCCGATTTGATGGGGCATGAAAGCATAGAAACCACCCGTATCTATCTGCGAATGACCGCATCTGAGCAGCAGAAAATAGTGGACAAAGTTGTCACATGGTAAACAAGTTTCCCATGTCATTTTTTTTTGTATTTTTGAAGCGTCAAAAAAAACTTAAAGAACTGGAAAAATATATACAACAGCATCAAAAATGATCGCAAAAACAACTCATTACCAATCTTTTACACCACAAAGTCCCTATATCGGGGGATATCGGTACTTTTTTAACGGGCAAGAGGGTGATAATGAGGTGTTTGGAGACGGGGTGAGTTTGACCGCTGAATTCTGGCAGTATGACAGCAGGTTGGGAAGACGATGGAATATAGATCCTGTGTTCAAGGAGTACGAGAGTCCGTATGCATGCTTTGCAGGAAACCCGATATGGTTCGCAGATGATAGGGGTCTTGATACTAGTTTTGCAAACAATTCAGCACGTATTCTATTTAATGACATTTATAAGAGAGTGTGCGATAAGATAAATAAATTAAATGTTAAAATGGAACGACAATCAGACAGGTGGTTGGAAAAAGGGTATGATAATGAACGGATTAACAAGAAAATGGTGCGTAAAATCAAAGAGCTTAATTTAAAACGTTCAAAATTGAATGAAATCAAAATTTCTTTTGATGAAGTGATTAATTCAACAGTTAAGTTTTATTATATAGCAAGATCCAATCCTAATGGTAAGTATCTTTCAGGAGGTGGAACATCTTACGACAAAGAAAATAACAGAATAGTTATTTGGTTTTATTCAGGATTGTCAAAATCATTGATTCATGAGACAAGACATGGTGCCGGTTTCTCATGGAGAGAATGGGGATGGAATAAAGAAACAGATTCGCCATCATATTATGATTATCAAGATGAATTTGAAGCATATATGTTGTCAAATTATTATGATAGAATAATTTTGAAAGGAGAGGGACTAAGCAAAAAAGAGATTGTAAAAATAATAGAAGATAATTATCAAAATAAGATGCACATAATCAAAGAATTTGAACAACATTGTGTCCCAGAAAAATAAGCATAAAATGAGAACAATCGCCATCCTCCCATTGCTTTTTTTGTTGACTTCCTGTGTTCCGCAAAAAAAAATCATCAAGAACGATTTTGTTCCTTGTTGTCATTTGGAGATAAAGCAGATAGTATTACCATATTCTAATGATTATTCGTTTGTGATTACGAATGGGTATCTGCTAATCTATGATTTAAAGACGAAAGAACACGAGACGATAAAAAAGAAACTTATAAAAAAGAAATTAACAAAAGAGGAGATGCTTGATATTGTATCTGCATTAAAAAAAATGGAGAATCTGAAATCCCATTACACCGATGATAAATGGATAGACGGAATTTACTGGGAAATTGATTATTCTTTAGGTAAACTATGCCGAAAAATTGTCGTTGGAAATATGGAAGTTAATGAAATAACAAATCTTTTTAAAACTATCAATAAGATTAGTCCTGAGAATAAACCAACTTTAATTATTTGGTAGCTTCTCAATTTATAGATACTATTCATGTGATATTTTGTTTTCCCCAACCTGAAAAAATCCTATCTTTGCCCCATGAAACCGCCTCTCACATATAGCCCAAAATCCACCAGTTCCAATATCGGGGGATATCGGTACTTTTTTAACGGACAAGAGGGTGATAATGAGGTGTTTGGAGAAATAGCTAATTTTGGCTACGAATTCCGGCAATACGACAGCCGATTGGGCAGGTGGTGGAGTGTGGATCCGAAGTGGAACGAGTACCCGAGTGTCAGTCCGTTTGTTTTCTGTAATGGGAACCCAGTAGTACTGGTGGATTTAGAAGGTAAAGATGTAATTCCAACATCAGCATTAAAAGCTAATCAATCTGTAAATACATTTTTCTCTAAAGTGGAAAAGAATCATGTTTTTCGAAATGTGTTAAAACGTTTTTATTCAAATCAAAGCAATATATACATTCATTTAGGTAAATTGATAGAGCACGGGGAGGTTGTAGGTAAACACAAAGTAGCACAAACACAATCTGCCCAAAATCCTAAAAACCCTGTTGGTAAATATGGGATAGAAAGGATTGTCATTAATAGTGCAATTTTAGATAAAGAAGGAGCTATTTCTGGTGATTTGACATTTGTATTTGGAGTATTATTGCATGAAGCATTTCATGCCAGAATGTTCGACATACGACAAGATGATCCAACCTTTAATAATTATCCGGGATATAAAGATTTTTTGAGTCGACCTCAAGATGGATGGCATCATAATCAAATGGGATCTTATAATAGACGGGATCTTGTTAAGGGAATGAAAGAATTCGATTCACAAATGGGCACTACACATTCGGATGAATGGTATGAGGCCGTTTCATGGGGTGGCCTGCGAGAAACCACATCATGGAAAAGATTTGAAAAAAATAATCCTGAAAAGGCTCAAAGATATATGGAAATTATTAAAAATGAAATGGATAAATTAGGAAAATGAAAATGATAATATTATGCATCTCTTTCTGTATCATGATATTCTGTTCCACATGTAAGAATGTACATAAAGACTCGGATATGGTTACGCAAGTAAGGCTTAATGAAAATGTTGATTCTAATGTTATTAGGAGAAATATCGACACGATGGCATGTGATGAAATAATAGACAATGACATTAAAATGACAGATACAGGTTCTGGTATTGATTATAAAGGGGAAGATTCTCTGTTTAATATATACTCTGAATGCGATTACTTCGCATTGTCAGAAGACTTTTTTTCATATTATAAAGAATATGTGAAAAAAAGCAAGAGGAAAGGGGAAAATATTGATAGTGTGAAAAAAGATTTATTACGAATCATGGATATGAGGGAAGATTCTATAGACAAATGGTGGAGAGAGACTCCGTGAAATCTTCATATTATAAATAATTATAATTTGAATTAAATACGATATAAATATCTGTTATTTCATCTCATGGACCTCACCCTCACATACCGCCCAAAATCACCTGGTACCAACATTGGGGAAACTTACACCTCGCATTCCAAAAAATAATAAAATATACTTGACCCTATTTGTTTCGAGAAAAATATGTAACTTTGCGGCAATAAAAAGACATCGCTTATGAGCACTCTTGAAATTCAAAAAGTATTAGCCGAATACTTCAAAACCCAACCTGTTTTGAAGGCATGGCTGTTTGGCTCTTACGCTCGGGGAGAGGAAACGCCTGAAAGCGATGTCGATGTACTGGTGACCTTGGATTATTCACAAAAAGTGGGGTTGCTAAAGTTTGCCAGTATGTATCTGGACTTAAAAAAACTACTTAACAAGGAAGTGGATTTGGTTGAGGAAGGAACATTGCGCCCATACGCTGCAATTACTGCCAATAAAGACAAAAAATTGATTTATGAGAGAGCCTAGTAGAGATAAAGGACGATTGGAAGATATTGTATGTTATGCCGAAAATGTTCTCTCTTTTGTACAAGGGAAGACATTTGAGGAATTCATATCTGACAAACTATTATATTTTGCGGTGTTGAAAAATGTGGAGATTATTGGAGAAGCTGCATATATGTTAAGCATTCCATTCAAAGACACCCACTCTGAGCTTCCTTGGAATGAAATCATTGCAATGAGACATGTGTTAGTGCATGGGTATAGCAATATTTCTGATAGGACTCTATGGATTACCGCAACAGAAGATGTATTACCATTAAAACTTCAAGTTGAGGAATATCTGAAAAAAATGTAGCATGCAGTAGTTTGCCATGTCAATGCAAATCATTTATAATCAACAATTTTCCCAAAGTACCAATATTGGGGAATATCGGTACTTTTTTAACGGTCAAGAGGGTGATAATAAGATGTTTGGAGAATTGGCAAATTTTGGCTATGAATTCAGGCAATACGACAGCCGTTTAGCCCGATGGTGGAGCGTTGACCCGAAGTGGAATGAGTATCCGAGTGTTAGTCCATTTGTGTTTTGCACAATGACAGTCCGATAATGTTGATGGATCCTAAAGGAGACACACTTAAATTGCAAAAGAGACTTCGCCTGAATTTCGACAAAAGTTTAAGGAAGCAATAGAATGCTTAAATGATCATAAAGTTGCAGGGATTGTATCGTATCTATAAAAATCAGACTCTCCAAAATAGGTTAACACGTTACCACCTGCTACCTGTATCCTGTCCCCTGATTACAGCACGGTAATGGTTCCTGTGAGCTGATACGGGATGCCTCGGTTATCGGTGAAATTAATCAGATAAGTGTATATAATATTGCGATTAATGCGGCCACGATACTCACCATTCCACTTGAAATTTTTGTCATCGGAATAGTATATCAACTCGCCCCAACGAGTATAGATACGTATTTCGAAGTCAGCGATCATAGGCAAGTATCTTTCGTGGAGACAGAAGTAATCGTTAATACCATCGTCATTGGGTGTGATGGCATTCGGCAAGTATACGTTAAGTTCACAGGTTTCTATCTGATACCATGTAGAAACTGAACAATGATCCTGAGTGGCGGTCACGGTATAGGTGCCGGGCTGTGTCACGGTAATGGTCGGGGAAGTCTCGCCTGTACTCCATAGATAGTTTGTCATGTTGGTCTCAACAGACAGTTCTGCAGAATATTCTTCACAGAAATCAGATGTCAACGATACTATGGCGATAGAAGTATCCACCACAGTCAGATGTAAGTTCACGATGCTGTCGCAATCCAGCTGGCTTTGCAATTGCTGGGTCAAGTTCAGTTCCGGCACGCCGACAGTCTGGGTTGATGGCACCACAAAGCCGTGGTTGTCATACGCATCGCCTTCGCAAACCACATCCTCAAAGTTCAGTTCATACACTGGATTTACCGTTAAATGCAGGGTATGGATGCTATCACAACCTTCTGAAGTTGAAAGATGAAAGATGAAAGTTGAAAGATGAGGCGTACCTGGCATGAAAGTGGTGTCGTTATACGTGTATGGCAATTCGCTCTGGCATATTGTCAAGCTCTCCTCTGCGTATGACGAAGGGGTAATGCTCAGGAGCAGTGTCACCATACTGTCGCAGCCGTGGGCGCTTTGCAGATGAATGGAACATGGCAACACACCTGGTGTTGACGTGGCGGTAGCGGAGATGTCAAAAGCATTGTCTTGATACGGATAACCCTGACAAACTACATCGTAGATAGTGTCCGCTACATTATGATAGACAATGACATTGACCACATTGCTATATACAGTACCACAGGCCGCGCTAATCCATGCCCTGCGGAGCGAGAAGGGAGAGTTAACCGCCTGAGCATAATTGTAGTTTTGACTGTTATTTGGTGCTGGAGCGGGATTCCATGTGGTACCGTTAGTGGAAATCTGCCACTGGTAAACGCTACCTGCCCCACCCGATGCGGCAGTTCCTGTAAAGGTCTGCAAATGAGTTCCTTCACACACACCCTGATTGGCAGCGATGACACCTGGCACCATACTGTCGTTCAGATGTGTCAGTATAACACTATCCGTCACCTGACAGCCTAAAGCATCCGTCACGAACAGACGATATTTTCCAGCCGGCTGGTTATTCAGCTGGGCCGTAGTCGAAACCGTAGTCCCTGCTTCGTTCTCCCAATGAATAGGAGTATAAGGTGACACTCCGCCACTTACCAGCACCCCTACACTACCCGTAGAGGCACCATAACAATTGATGTGTGTAATGTTTTGCATCGTAACCGTTGGATTGCTCACGGTCAAATGCAAGGTCAGATAATGGCTGCTTCCATTGTTATTGAGCAGTGTGTCTGTATATACTCCAGCTTCAGTAAACACATGGCCATGCCAAGTGTATGGCAATGATGCCGCACAAACCATCGTGTCAAGCGTTGCACTCGTATTATAATGGACTATGACCGTCTGTTCTACCAATGAGTCACATCCATGGATGGTGGACAAATGGTAACTAAACTGAGACTCGACAGCTGCTCCTAAAGTTATGGTAGTATCCGCAGCAGCAAAATAATATGGCAACTGGTTTTCCACCAATACCAAAGTATCTTGACTTGTCACACTGTGATACACGGTCAAATGCAGGGTAACCACACTGTCACAACCAACTTCATTGGTCAAAACGTAAGTTGCTGTTTCTGTACTAGACGTATAGGTTTGTCCATCTATCCAGGTATAGCTGTCACATGCAACCTGTTCATCTATACCTGTTGTGGCATAAAGGACATGCACCGTCATCACCACGGTACTATCCACTCCCGTCGAGGCCGTCAATATGGCTGACTGCGTGAAACTATGGCTTCCTTCAGCTATAGAGTCCGCCACAAATGTCATACCATTCCAAGTGAAAGGCAACTGGCTCTCACAAATAGTGTCATATAAAAATGTTGTTACGTTATAACGAACGGTTAGGTGGACGGTCAGCATGCTGTCGCAGCCATTGCTATTGACACCAGCCAGTGTTTGGCTAAAAATGCTGTCTGTCATATAAGACTGGCCATTTAACAACAGTGGCAAATCATTTTCCAAAATGGTGGTATCCAAAGTACCGTATGTCGTTGGATTCACCACTACCGTCATTACCACCGTACTGTCCACACCCGTTGAAGCCGTTAAAACAGCCGAATCCAAGAGCATAACTGGTGTAGCAAATGGTTCAGTAGTATTTAATTCGAAAGTGATTCCATTCCAAGTCAATGGCAATTCAGTTTGGCATAGAATCGAATCCCTATAAACCGTCACATTATTCAACACAGTGAGATGAATAGTAAGCACACTATCACATTCGTAAACATTTGAATTACTGAAAGTTTGAGTATGAGTTCCCGCAACAGGATAGGATTCTCCATTCAGCACTAATGGCAAGTCATTTTCGATGATTGTAGTATCAACAACACCGTATGTTGTGGGATTAACCACTACTGTCATCACCACCGTACTGTCCACACCTGTTGAAGCAGTCAACAGAGCCGAATGGATGATAGTATGTGTTGCAGCTTGAATATCTTCAGCATCAAATGATTGTCCGTTCCATATCACGGGCAATGCGCTCTCGCACACCGTACTATCAGCAGGCAATGTAACATTATAAAGTACATGCAGATTTATGGTGAGGATACTGTCACAGCCCGCATAATTAGACAACATCTGGATTTTATAACCCGGTGTCGTATAGGACTCTCCATTCCAAACAAACGGCAAGTCATTCTCCACCACAGTAGTATCCATGCTACCATACGTGGTATAAACCACCGTCACCGTCATCACTAACATACTGTCAGCACCCGTAGATGCAGGCAATATCACCATCTGCGTAGCGGTTTGCGTAAAGATGTAACCATTCCATTCGAAAGGCGTATTAATAGCACACACCACAGTGTCAGCGAATGCTACCACATTGTATATTTCCTCCAAATTGATGGTCACAACACTGTCACAACCAGCAGCATTCTCAATAGTTTGCGTATAAATGCCCGGTATCGAATAGGATTCTCCATAATACACAAAGGGCAGGTCATTCTGCAAGACTGTGGTATCCATGAAGCCGTATGTGGTCGGATTATAATTCACCGTCATCGTCACAACACTATCCACACCATTTGTGGCGGTATATACGACACTTTGCGTACACGCTGTAGTGAAAACCACTCCATTCCATGTAAATGGGAAATCATTGTCACAAATGGTAGTATCCACATAGACCATATCGTTATAAAGAACATTTATATGGACTGTTACGACACTGTCGCAGCCAGCATCATTCGCTCCTGCAAAAGTCAGAGCAAATGTGGTATCCGTTGAATAGGCCACACCATTCATCCACAGCGGAAGATCGTTTTCCAAAACAATGGTATCCAATGTGTTATAAGAAGAAGGAACAAGCTCTATCGTCAATAAAGTAATACTATCACATGCCAAAGCCGTTGAATTATGAATATAATGAACTGACATTGAAGTGGTTTCTATTCCAAAAACAGTATCACCGTAAGTATAAGGCAGTTCATTTTCACAAATTGTGAGCGTATCCTCAATAATATAAGATTGATTTACAATAAGATGCAAGGTCACGATGGAGTCACAGCCGTTTGCAGCACCACCGACATAGGTATAAGTTGGAATATTTGTGCTGGCGTAATATGTTATGCCATCCAACCAAGTGAGGCTGTCGCAAACGATTTGTTCATCAAAATTAGTCACCGTTTGGTTCACGGTCAAGACCATCGTCACCACACTGTCACAGCCATTCACGGTCTGCAAAGTAGCTGTCTGTATACCTGCTTCAATGAATTCAATCTCATTCCAGATGTATGGCAGTTCACTGTCACATATCGTCATGGAATCGGATACAGCATAGGTTGGGTTCACGGTCAAAACCATTGCCACCACAGAGTCACAGCCATTCACGGTCTGCAAAGTGGCTGTTTGTGTGCATTCTTCAGTAAACTCAACCTCATTCCATGTGTATGGCAATTCACTGGCACATATCGTCGTGGAATCATGCACCGCATAAGTTAGGTTCACTGTCAAAACCATCGTCACCACAGAGTCACAGCCATTTACTGTCTGCAAAGTGGCCGTTTGAGTGCCAGCTTCAGTGAATTCAATCTCATTCCAGGTGTATGGCAGTTCACTGGCACAAATCGTCATGGAATCGGGTACCGCGTAAGTCGGGTTCACGGTCAAGACCATTGTCACCACAGAGTCACAGCCATTCACGGTCTGCAAAGTGGCTGTTTGTATACCTGCTTCAATGAATTCAATCTCATTCCAGATGTATGGCAGTTCACTGTCACAAATCGTCATGGAATCAGGCACCGCGTAGGTCGGGTTTACAGTCAAGAACATTGTCACCACAGAGTCACAGCCATTCAGCGTCTGCAATGTGACCGTTTGAGAGCCAGCTTCAGTGAATTCAACCTCGTTCCAAATATAAGGCAATTCACTGTCACAAATCGTCATGGAATCTGGCACTGTGTATATTGGATTCACCGTCAAAAACATTATTACCACACTGTCACAGCCATTCACCGCCTGCAAAGTAACATTTTGTGTACCTGCCGCCGTAAATTCAACCTCATTCCATAGGTAGGGCAACTCGTTGTCACAAATATCTCGTTCATCAGAGACAATGTATGTTGTCGTCACCACCAAAGTCATTGTCACAATGCTATCGCAACCATTCACGGTCTGTAGTGTAACAGTTTGCGTGCCAGCTTCAGTAAATTCAACGTTATTCCACATGTATGGCAATCCGTTGGCACAAATAGTCATAGTATCGGATACCGCGTAGGTCGGGTTCACAGTCAAGACCATTGTTACCACAGAGTCACAGCCATTCACGGTCTGCAGTGTAACAGTTTGCGTGCCAGCCTCAGTAAACTCAACCTCATTCCAAACATATGGTAATTCAATGTCACAAATGATTATAGAATCGGGCACTGCATAGGTCGGGTTCACGGTCAATACCATTGTCACCACAGAGTCACAGCCATTTACTGTCTGCAAAGTGGCTGTTTGTATGCCTGCTTCAGTAAACTCAACCTCATTCCATGTGTATGGCAATTCACTGGCACATATCGTCATGGAATCAGGCACCGCGTAGGTCGGGTTCACGGTTAAAACCATTGTCACCACAGAGTCACAGCCATTTACTGTCTGCAAAGTGGCCGTTTGAGTGCCAGCTTCCGTGAATTCAACCCCATTCCAGGTGTATGGCAGTTCACTGGCACATATTGTCATGGAATCAGGCACCGCGTAGGTCGGGTTCACAGTCAAGACCATTGTTACCACAGAGTCACAGCCATTCACGGTCTGCAGTGTAACAGTTTGCGTGCCAGCTTCAGTGAATTCAATCTCATTCCAGGTATATGGCAGTTCACTGTCACAAATCGTCATGGAATCGGGCACTGCATAGGTCGGGTTAACGGTCAAAACCATTGTCACCACAGAGTCACAGCCATTTACTGTCTGCAAAGTGGCTGTTTGTGTGCCTGCAGTCGTGAATTCAACCCCATTCCAAGTGTATGGTAGTTCGCTGGCACATATTGTCATGGAATCGGGCACCACATAGGTCGGGTTTACGGTCAAGAACATCGTTACCACGCTATCGCAGCCATTTACTGTCTGCAAAGTGGCTGTTTGTGTGCCTTCAGCAGTGAATTCAACCCCATTCCATGTGTATGGCAGTTCACTATCACAAATCGTCATGGAATCGGGCACCGCATAGGTCGGGTTCACAGTCAAGACCATTGTCACCACAGAGTCACAGCCATTTACAGTCTGCAAAGTAACATTTTGTGTACCAGCTTCCGTGAATTCAACTTCATTCCAAGTGTATGGCAGTTCAGTGTCACAAATAATCATGGAATCAGGTACCGCATAGGTTGGGTTCACGGTCAAGACCATCGTCACCACACTGTCACAGCCATTTATCGTCTGCAGAGTAACATTTTGAGTGCCAGCATCAATGAATTCAATCTCATTCCAGATGTATGGCAGTTCGCTGTCACAAATCGTCATGGAATCGGATACAGCATAGGTTGGGTTTACGGTCAAAACCATTGCCACTACAGAGTCACAGCCATTCACGGTCTGCAAAGTGGCCGTTTGAATGCCAGCTTCAGTAAACTCAACCTCATTCCATGTGTATGGCAATTCACTGGCACATATCGTCATGGAATCAGGCACCGCGTAGGTCGGGTTCACTGTCAAGACCATTGTTACCACGCTGTCACAGCCATTTATCGTCTGCAAAGTGGCCGTTTGAGTGCCAGCAGCCGTGAATTCAACCCCATTCCAGGTGTATGGAAGTTCAGTGTCACAAACAATCATGGAATCGGGCACCGCATAGGTCGGGTTCACAGTCAAGACCATCGTCACCACACTGTCACAGCCATTCACCGTCTGATAAGTAACATTTTGAGAGCCGGCAGCCGTGAACACAACATCATTCCAGGTGTATGGCAGTTCGCTGGCACAAATCATCATGGAATCGGGCACCGCGTAAATCGGGTTCACGGTCAAGACCTTTGTCACCACACTGTCGCAGCCATTTATCGTCTGCAAAGTAACATTTTGAGTGCCTGCAGCCGTGAATTCAACCTCATTCCAGGTGTATGGCAGTTCGCTGGCACAAATCGTCATAGAATCGGGCACCGCGTAGATCGGGTTCACGATCAAGGTCATCGTCACCATGCTGTCACAGCCATTCACCGTCTGCAAAGTGGTCGTTTGTATGCCTGCTTCCGTAAACAAAACCCCATTCCATGTGTATGGCAATTCACTGGCACAGATAGTCAGGGAATCATTCACTGCGTATGTCGGATTCACCTTCAATTGCAGAGTCACAACACTATCGCAACCATGTATGGTAGTACCGCTATTCGTATAGGTGAACAAGCCTGCACTATCCTGCTGTGCCAAGTCAAAACCATAGCGGTGGTATTCGTCACCAATACAGATACTATCCTGAATAACAATGTCATATACTGGAAAATGCGTCACACTCAACGAAACACTATCTATGCCACAAAGGTGGGTACCTATCACTGTAATATGGGCAGGAGTGAATGCCTCATCCGTAAAGGACAGGCTCACAACAGGAGTCTCCTGACCACCAATAACATTTACGCCTTCCGGCACATTCCAGTGAAAAGAGGCAAAATTATTAGCATTCGGCAAGATATAAGTATCATAACCATTACGGCACACAGCAGTATCACCTGTAATGGTATTGGAGATAGTGAATGGAGGTTCTACTTTCAAATGTAGCGTAACACTGGAGTCGCAACCATTATTTCTATGAAAATCCCGACTTATCAAACGCTCCCCTACTGTCAAGTCCGACAATTGCAGTCCAAAGATATTGTAATTCTGTCCTACGCAAGCTGTATCATAAATATGGTATAAATGTTGTTGCACCGTAAGATATAAGGTTGTAGTGAGGCAGCCTCCAGAACAAGTATTGACATTGTAGAAAGTATTACTGAACACATGTGTCCCTATCTCATTCTGTGGTGGCAGATTATAAAAATTGTCAGTGTAGCATTCACCCTCGCAGATGGTATCATAAATCACACTATTGACTGCAGGTTGTCCGCTCTGTGTCAATAGCGTGGCCATAAGGGTTAGTTCGCAATCCGTAGTGGAAACCAGACAACTTGCCGTGGTTGTACCATTCACCGTATAGGTAGCCGTTGCCGAGGCACTGCCATTGTTCCACCGGTAACTGTCATATCCCTCCGGTGCAGACAGAGTTACTTGATTGCCATTGCAAGCTTCCAAAGCAAGCTGACCATTTATACATGAGTCCTCCATAACAGGATTCTCATCAATCTGAAAATTTTGATTTACAGACAAATACAACGTATCTACACTGGCACAGCCTTCATCATTGGTATAAGCGTATGTATAAACACCTGTTGTGTCATAGGTCTGGTCATGCCATATATAAACCTCACAGGCCCTTTCTGTCAACACATTATGAGTACCATAAAGAACATCGACATGTTTCGTATCTGAGGATGTACACCCATAATTATTAGTCACACTTACTTCATAATCAGCATCTTCTGTCGGATACACCCATATTACATGTGAAGTGTCACCTGTATTCCAATGACAACTGCAATCAAAGTTGTCAAACAAAGCTGTTAACAATATGCTATCTCCAAGACACATTAGGGAATCTCCTAATATAGATACATCAGACAAAGGACGTACAGTAATTGTTTTGCTTGTGGAACTCGTACATTCCCATTCATTAGTAGCAATCACACGATAAGTCGTGGTAGTTTGTGGACTTACCTCTAAAGGATTTTCTTCTGAATTTGTTGTATCACTTACATTACCTGACAACCATAAATATCTGACAAAAGTGTTATTCGCCACGTTGGCAGTAAGTATCACCGAAGTTTGACTACAAATGGTGTCATGATTGGAAGTCAGCGTAACTACAGGAAGTGCAGCAACAAAAACATTGACATGTGCCGTATCAACAGTAATACCTGCTCCCATCAACGATAAGAAATATTGGCCTGCATTAGCCATGCTTACATTGGGAATCATCACAATTGGCACCGTGGTAGTAGCAGACCAATTTTCTGGTCCCCACCAATGGTATGTAACCCCATCAATTGGATTCGTGCAAGTTAATACCATGGTATCACCTTCACACAAAGGAGCATTATAACTAACATGAGTTATCAAAGAATCATTCTCCGTTAACTGAAAATCACAATCACCAGGAGGATCGGGAGGATCATAAAAAAACACACTTTGAGGACATGAAAGCGGAAGCGTTACAGTACTGCCATTTTGCATATTGCAACTTTGTCCCTGCAACGCAATTGGAAGCAGAAACAAACTGAATATCAGCAATATGACACCACGTCTCATCAGCATTTCGCCTTTTTAAGGTATAATAATACAAAAGACAAAAATACGATAAAATTTTAAAAATCACCTTGGTATCACCAATTTCTGCCCCACCTTCAAGGCATTCATATTGCTGATTTTATTGTAATCCGCAATTTTTCGAGCTGTAGTATGATAACGATTGGCAATGGATGTCATCGTGTCACCTTTTTTTACATAATAGACCACTGGTGTGGAGGGTTCTTCCTTGATTTCCGGGGCTTGAAGCATGTTGGCCGTGGAATCCTGTGCCACCAATGTATCCGACACAAGAGGCAGCTCCACTTGTACCGCAGGTTTTGCTGGGGCCACATACTCGTAACCCACCAACAGACGCTGTTTTACCTTGACACTATTGCTACTCAACTTGTTCATTTTCTTCAATTCCGCAACTGACAAATGGTATTTAGCGGCAATCTTCGAAAGGTTATCACCACTTTTCACATAATAATAAATCTTTTTGCTTTCACCCTCGGCCAACGGCTTGCCAGTAAATTGGCTGGTATAAACTTTCATCGGAGTGAAATATTCATCATAGTGATAATTATGGATTGAATCCTGCAATTCAATAAAACGCAGCATATCCGTCACCCTCAGTCTGATGGGATAAGGTTTTGAATAAGCCGGAATAATCAGTCGTTTGTATTGCGGATTCAGGATTTTCAGCTCATCCAAATCGATATTCAACACTCTTGAAACCTGTTCCAGATGCATTTCCTTGTTAACCATGACAGTATCTACCGCACTGGGAATGGCAATTTTCGCTGCCTGAATGCCATAATCATTATGGTATTTCATCAGGTATAAAGCACCGATATACAGCGGAAAATAATTTTGCGTCTCGCGTGGTAGATATGGACTTACCTGCCAGAAAGTCTGCTTGCCTCCCGAACGTGCGATAGCCTTTCGCACATTGCCAGCCCCACAATTGTAAGCCGAGATGGCCAAACCCCAGTCGCCGAACATATTATACAAGTCCCTTAAATGCCTTGCTGCTGCATCCGTAGCCTTGTAGGGGTCGCGACGATCATCTACAAAAGTGTTCACCTCCAAACCATACAATTTGCCCGTCTGGTACATAAACTGCCAGATGCCTGTAGCACCTGCTTTGGAAACCGCTAACGGATTCAAGCCCGATTCAATAATCGTCAGATAAATCAGTTCTTCCGGCACATTATATTTGTCAAAAATGGCCTGCATCCAAGGAAAATAATACTGTGCCAAACCCAGCATAGCTGCCGAAGATTTCTTTCTGCGAATAGAATACAGCTCAATAAAGCTGCCCACTTTGTCATTGTATGCCAAGGGGACAACGGTCACAATCTTCGACAATCTGTCAGCCATCAAGGAATCATTGTGGCAGAAGTTTGTTGTATCATCCGTCAGCTCTGCCAACACGCTGTTAGCGCTAATAATCTCGCGCTGCACATACCACAGGTGGAGCATCTCATCCATCTTGGCACTCTGTTCATCCAGACTGTTTTTTACAGCAACTTCTGTTAAGCTGTCCATCGGCTCATTTTCCTGTGCCGCCAATGGCAGTCCACACAGCCACAAGCCCAGCGTCAACAGCAGGGCCAAGGAAAGGATATAATATTGATTATCAATCTTTAATCTCGTAAGTATTCCATTTAATTTCTTTACCATCTTTGTACAATGTAGTTAAAAAAAGTTCTCCTTCCTCGTTATACTTGAACCAGGCCCCGTCACGCAGACCACTCACATAGCGGCCTGTCAATTTCACTCTTCCGTTTTCCCAGTAAGAAGTATATTTTCCATGCATCACATCTTGTTCATAATGAATCACAAAAGCGGCTTTACCATTCGGATAACGGGTAACCCATTCCCCTGTACGCATACCGTCATAGTAGCTGCCTTTTTCCGAATAATCGCCATTGTAATAAGTCCATTGTCCATCCTCGGTGCCTTCCAAATAATTGCCTTTTGACACCACCCTGCCCTGTTCATCGTATTCCACGTATTCGCCATCCAGTTCACCCGCCTCATAATGAGCCGAAATCATGGTATCCCCATTGGCGTAATACCACAACCAATCACCGGTTTTTCTTCCTTTCTGATCGTAGCCGCCTTCTATTTCAACGGTTTTATCCGTGAAATAGTATTTCCACTGTCCCACAGGATTGGAATTCACATATTTCCCTTGTGACCTAAGTTCTCCAGTCTTGTAATATTCCTTCCACACACCCTGGCGCAAGCCGTTCATATCCAGCACTCCCTCATAACGCATCCAGCCTTCTTCATAGCCGTAACTTCTAACCACCTTACCGTCCTCGTCAAACTCACGGCGGAAGCCTTCCGGAACGCCCTTGTAATAAGTGGCGATAATCGAGGGCTGACCATTGGAATGATAGGCCACTTTTCTGTCTAATTGCTTGGTTTCCTTGGCATCTGCCACCAACTGGTCATGATTATATTTCTCGACAGACAAAAAATTGCCATTCTCATCATAGCGTTTAAGAAAACCATGTATTTTCCCATTCAGGTAGGTCACCTCCATTTGCAAGTTGCCATTCGGCCAGAAATACTTCCAATTGCCTTGTTTATAGCCGAAATTATCCGTTCTGTTAATCCTCTCGCGACGGGTAAGGACACCCCTGTAATAATTGGCTACGGCCACCACAAGTCCCGTGTCATTGAACTCTTTCTCCATGCCATGAGGCACACCCGCCTCATAAGGAGTTTTTTTCTTCAGCCAACCATCTACATGATAAGTAATCACATCGCCCTTTATGGTATCGGATTGCCAGTGTTCAACCACATATTCATTATCAAAATATTGAATTTTATCTCCATCCTTGATACCATTCTTAAAATTGACAACCAGCGTTTTATCACCTTTGTCGTTGTAAAATGTCCAAGTGCTGTCCAGCTGATGGTTCTTTCGGTTTCCTTCCGACACCAAAACACCTTGTTCGTTATAGGATTTCCACCAGCCTTCAGGTTGCCCGTCTTTGAGCAAACCCTCACTCGACTTCTGTCCATTCGGATAGTAGAATACATTATAGCCATTGGGGTCAATGTTTTCCTGTGCATAGCCAAACGGCAGCAGAAAAATAACGATAAATGCAATGACAATGATTATTTTTTCCATATTAACATAATACGAATTGCAAATTTAATGAATATCCTATCGTAAAAATTCTTAAATTCATTTTATTAGCTAACAGGGATTTGTGAATAATACTATCAAAAAATCCTGACCTATCACACCTTACAAATTCTGTTAACAAAAATAAAAGTTAATGTAAATACATATTTATTTTTTTATTGTTATTTTCAAAACTATTTGTATTTTTGCCAACGTACGGTTTTAGATTAAACGAAATAAAAAGTAAAAAATTATGAAGGCAAACATTCATTACGCTATTGCATTGTTTTTGGTATTCCTGATAGGAATGATTTCAGTAGGTTTTTCGCAAAATAATTGTGAAATTCAGCTTAGTGCGGACATACAACACTGTACTTGTCTTAACGACGGAAAAATTACATTTAAATTAACAAAATCCGCGGATTGTCAACTGGACACGTTTAACATTCGGTATACCTTATTCTCACCCCTAAACAGCATCAGCAATGAGAATTCTATCTCTCCTGTTTTCAGCAACTTACCTCCTGGACATTACACAGGAATAGTCAGTGCATTGCATCATACCGGGGAGCCTGGTGTCGGAGCTAATATTATTGTATATGATACACTTGAATTAAACATTAACACTTCCTACACCGAACCCAATGTGGGTATTTTAAATCAAGAATTCACGCTTGAAAACAGATTTGGCATCGTACGCAGCTTACCCTGCATAGCAACAGGGATTGTGCAAATGAGAATCACAGGAGGCAAGATGCCTTATACAGTAAAAGTCATGAAATATGATGGCAGTCATTACGTGCCCTACAAAACAGAAATATTTGACAACCAGCAACATAACGGCAGCAATCCCGCCGAAATGGATTTTCATGAATATTATAATGTTGACAGCCTTGCTGCTGGCAATTACCGGCTAACTTTTTCAGATGCTTGTGGCTATACCCTGCCCGATTACGAAGTACAAATATTGAGTACTCCAAACATTGAAAGCACTGGTTCTTTAACTGATTATGCCAATAATGACAATGGCAATAACCACAATAATATTTATGTCAATCATTTGACAATCAGCAATGCAAATAGTCATTTTGCCCGAAACGCAGCTTATTATATATTACAACAACAGGATAGCGGCAAAGTATACTGGCAATACCGGTGGATCGACCCCGCCCTCAATGGCCATGAGGCAGATACCAGCGAATGGAAGAATGTTATCTTTGGAAGAACAGAGCACAGCATCAATGCGGCCGAAAAATACTGCGACTTATGGGGACATGAACTGAAACTGCAAATACTTGATACAAAATGTCATGGGCAAATAAGTTATACAGTCACCTTACAAAAGCCCAACACCACCTTTCATTACAATACAAGGACCAAAAATTATCCGGAGTTAAGTTATAGCTATACTGATTCGTGTGGAAGACACATCCTCGATGTAAAAAAAACATATTATGACAATGATTTCTATCCCTATAATGATTACAACAGATTATTCACCAGTCGAATTGACGGCAATAGAAACGTACGCTACTTCATCATAGATGTCGCAGAGGATACTATTATCAGTCAAGGTATTACAGGCACCTACAGTGGGGATTTATCCTACCAATACAGCTTTGAATTTGACAGCATTTACCATGGGAAAACTGCCAAATTCAAAGTATTGGACGCCATGAATTGTATCATCGACGAAAAAGACATCACGGTGTCTTCGGAACCTATAGAGACCATAAGCAATTCAACCTTCAACATATATGGTTTGGTTGAAACTGCAAATTACTGTGGTTATTCCAAATTCACCCAATATTATACATTTTCCACGGGCTTGTCTGATTTAGACACATTTCAAATAACAGAAAGTCCTGGACAATTCAGCAATATATCCATGGTTTACAAGGAAGACCTACACCAATGGATCAGACTGGACAGCAACAACAATATTTCCATCAGCAATCACCATGGAGACCTTGCCATAGAAAACATGCTTGCCATGGGTAAATTCACATTTCGCTACGTTTCTGGATGTTATACTACTGAAAAGAATCAAAATTTCAGAAATAACAACTATGGTATTGGCAAATATTATGTACCGGAACCCGCTGTTTACCAAATAGAGCCAACTTGCACTGGGTTACGCATCATACCTCTCGCAGGATATTATAAACAACATGGTTTTAATCAATACACCAATGAGCCAACCATCACCACTGCGAGGGCTGTTTTCAGGGTTTATGGTAATCCCAGTTTACCCAACAAAATCACTGGCTATTATCAACTCGGTGACACCATTGACATATCATTGGAAGGTAACATTCGTATTGAAATGTGTGACGAATACAACTACACCAACGCAGAGCACTTATGCCATTTCCGCGACACCATTGTAAAAGTTCTCAAACAGCCGCTTCAATACGATTATTTCTATAGTTATTGCTGTCAGATTGGTGACACAGCCTCAACTGTGAGAACCCGAGCCAAAGGCGGCATTCCGCCTTACCTCTACACCATTCATGACAAATATGGGAACCTACTGGATTCCAATCATGTAGGAGATTTTTACCAGCTTCCTCTACCCCATCATGACACAGTATATCTCAAAGTGACAGACCAATGTGGTACAAGCTTTATTTACAAAGGACAAGTCATTGAACAACAACTGATTAAAAAAGTCTGGTTTGATGATGGAAGCGCTTACAAAACACTCGCAGACAGCAGCTGGTGCCAACTTTTTGCCATCACACTTGATGAGATTGACTACCACTGGGATGGCCCCCATGATTTTTCTTCAAATGAACAAAATCCGCAGTTTTTCATTCCCGTTGACAGCAACATGTCAGGCAAATATTACCTTTCAATACAAGATTCAGTGTGTGGATTAATAAAAGACAGTCTTATGCTGAAAGTAATTACCAAAAGCTATGTTCCGGAATTGATATGGATTGAGGACAGCATTTGCAGTGGTCAAGATTACGACAAGCACGGTTTTCACATCACATCCTCGCCCAGTGAAGAAAGGCGAATCTACTATGACACCTTGGTTTCACTAATGGACGACAGCACCTTTCTCAAGCTCACCATCCTGCCTGTATATCGACAATTGCACCCCGACAGTGTCATCACTCCCTTTGATGAGTATCACTATGCCGGCTTAACCCTGACAGACACAGGCTTATATGAAATCAAACTAAAAACTGCCTGCGGCTGTGACAGCATAGTGTATCTGCATCTTATGTTCACCAAATACCTGCCTTGTCCCGATGCGGTTGACTATAACGGCAACACTTATCCCGCCATACGTATCAACAAGTATTGCTGGACAATAGAAAACTTAAAATCAACGAATTACAGCGATGGACGTCCCATTGAACAGATTTATGAATACCATGCCTACGAATTCCCCAACACAGCAGAGAATGTGAACATTTTCGGCCGACTATACGACTGGTTTGCCGCCATAGACACAGGCTCGCATTCCACACCCGATGCCAATGGCAACGTGCAAGGCATTTGCCCGGATGGTTGGCTTTTACCAACGGCAGAAGATTTTGCGGAGCTCCATACTTTCACGGTCAAACAGCTACGCTCACCTCTATACTGGCTTTATGAGCCAGGCACTAATGAGAGCGGCTTCACATCTCTACCAGCAGGCTTCTATGATGCTTTCATGCACCGCTACAGCAATCTGTTAGGCGAAACCTACTACTGGTCGACTCCCAAGCCCGATCTTCAAGTCATAGCCATACAGCTTTTCGGAGACTGCCTGCAAGAATGTCAAAACCTATCCGGCTGCAACGGCTATAGCGTAAGATGCATCAAAAAAGAATAAAGAAAGAGGTCCCTCTGTTAAGGACTTTGGCTTCTATATCTAAAATATCGTCAAAAACAGCTGTAGAGACGCAATTCATTGCGTCTCTACAGACAAAATCATATCATCGCGTAGAACTCCTCTTCCGAGATGATCGGAATGTTAAGTTTTTGTGCCTTATTACGTTTTTCGGGACCCATTTTTTCGCCGGCCAACACAAAATCGGTATTTTTGGAGATAGACGACACATTTTTGCCTCCATGCTGTTCAATCATACGCTTGATTTCATCTCTCGGGATGGAGAAGACACCGCTCACCACGATGGATTTGTCCGCTAATTTATCCGACACTTGGGCTGTTTCGGCAGCGGACATTTCGAATTGCAGACCAGCATTTCTCAAGGCAATCACCATCTCTAAATTCTCCGTTTGCATGAAATAATCCACGATGGAGCCTGCCACACGCTCACCCACATCATCCACCTGCATCAGTTCCTCTGCTGTGGCATTGGCCAAAGCGTCCACGTTCTTGAAATACCGTGCCAGCTTCTTGGCTGTGGTCTCCCCCACATAACGGATACCAATGGCAAAGAGCACACGCTCAAAGCCGACTTCCTTCGACTTCTGGATACCGTTCAAGATATTCTCAACAGTCTTTTCACGGAAGCTAACAATACGTTCTGCCTTGCCATCAGCGGCAGGAATACGCTTTTCAAGTCCCAGTAGCTGGTCATATGAAAGATGGTAAAAATCAGCGGGAGTTCTCACCAAACCGTTATCAAACAGCACCTCCACCTTTCCTTCGCCAAGCGAATCAATGTTCATGGCCTTTCGGGAGATAAAATGCTCTAACTTACCCTTAATTTGCGGAGGACAGTGCAGCTCATTTGGGCAAAACGTGCCGCTTTCGCCCTCATTTTGCACCAATTCAGCTCCACATTCAGGGCAAACAGTAATAAATTTCACCTTAGGAGCGTCCAACTCTCGTTGCGAGACATCAACCCCAACGATTTTGGGGATAATCTCGCCGCCTTTTTCCACATAAAGCACATCATTTTCATGAATATCATAAGCTTCAATGATATCTTTATTGTGCAGCGAAGCCCTTTTCACGATAGTGCCTCCCAGTGGTATGGGTGTCAGATTGGCCACTGGTGTGACAATACCGGTTCGTCCCACCTGAAAATCCACACTCAGCAATTTGGATGGCACTCGCTCTGCCTTAAACTTGTAGGCTATGGCCCAGCGCGGACTCTTAGCCGTGCTACCGATCTGCTGTTGCATGGCAAAATCGTTGACCTTGATGACTATACCATCTGTATCAAAAGGCAGGGATTTGCGCTTGACATCCCATTCATGCATAAAATCAATCACACCGCTAATATCGATACGTTTTTCCATCACATCGGGTTTGCGAAAACCCCAGTCGTGCAATTTATTCAAACTATCATAATGGTTTCCTGCATAATGCTGATGTCCCACCACAAAATATAATTTGAAATCCAGTCCACGGCGTGCCACCTCGGCGGAATCCTGCAATTTCAGCGTACCCGAAGCGGCGTTTCTCGGATTGGCGAAAGGTGCCTCCCCTATTTCTTCCCGTTCATGGTTCAAACGCTCAAAATTCTGATGGTTCATGATGATCTCCCCACGCACCTCAATCAAATTAGGATAATCACCTTTTAACCTCAAGGGAATAGTGCCAATAGTCTTCACATTGGCGGTCACATCATCACCCTGCACACCATCACCACGGGTGACCGCACGTACCAAAAGTCCGTTTTCATAAACCAGACTGATGGCCAAACCATCATATTTCAACTCACAGACATACTCCACCCCACTGCTAACCAGCTCATGGATACGGCGGTCAAAATCCAGCAAATCCTCTTCCGAATATGTATTTCCCAGTGACAGCATCGGAAACACATGCTTCACCGTACGGAACTGTTTGGTCACGCTGCCCCCCACCCTTTGAGTCGGGCTGTCGGGCAAAGCATATTCAGGATATTGCTTTTCCAGCATAATCAGCTGGTTCAGCAACTGGTCGAAGTCATAGTCGCTGATGGTGGGATTGTCCAGCATGTAGTAATTGTAATTATGCTGGTTGATCTCTTCGGTCAGGTGCTTGATTTTTTCCTCTATATCATTCATTGTCAATTGTCTTTCATTACACAAGTGTCGCCTCTTCGAGGCTAATATACTGTGGTCGCCGTCTTTCACCCCAGACTCACATCTGGGGTTACTGAAATACTGCCTCTTCGAGGCTCCACTGTAGCGTGCCTTCCGCACGCCTGCCTTGCACTCATCATCCTCTCCCTCACACTGCGCACTATCGCGCTTGTGCGGGGTTAATGGGATTTCATGCCTGCGGCACATCCCATCACTTTTTCTGGATTATACCAGAGCCTGCTGTAAAGCCACGGATTTCCGCATCGCCGGAATAATAGACATTTCCCGAACCCGCGATATCGTATTTCACTAATTTTGAGACATTTCCGACATGGATATCTCCCGAGCCAGCAATCTTGGTCTTGGCGATTTGTACATCCCCCTTCGCTGTAATATTCCCCGAGCCCATCAATCTCAAATCCACTTCTACAAACGAGCCATTAAGCGTGGCATAGCCCGAACCTGACAAGGAAACCTCTGCCTCGTCTGCCGTCACTTGCGAAAAATCGACAGAACCCGAGCCAGCGATTTCTATATCCAATTCACTAACTTTCAATACATTTTCACTTTTTATCTGGCCACTGCCATTAACATCAGCATTTAATTTATAATCTGAAAAGCCATTCACAAAAATGAATATTCCCGAACCATTCACCCTCACATCCTCCAATCTCGGAGCACTGATATTAATTTCAAACTTAGTGAATTGCAGTGTTGGATATTGATACTTCGGCACCGACACATCTTTATCTCCCAACGAGAATGACAGCAAAGGTTTTCCGTCCTTCGAGGGCACCTGTTTGATAGACAAATCATCACCAATAGTTTTTATACTGACAAACGGCACGAGATTCTCATCAATAGTGATACTGCAACTGTACTGCTCGCTTTGGGTAAATTTGACGGTTGCCGGCATCGAGAGGGTAATCTCATCAAAGTCCCTGACATCTATCTCTTTCGTCACAATTTTGCCGTTACCTTTGATGGTTTCGGCATTCAAATTACTTATCCCGATAAGAGAGAAAATCACTGATAATAAAAGAAATGACAACTGTTTCATGACGCGAAATTTAATTATGGTTTAAAATGCAAATATACACAATTTTCCACCAACTGCATGGAAACGTGCGTATGAGAAATGATTTTTGATACGTTATGACAGCAAGGCAAGACAGGATTCTCCTATTCGGTGAAGTCCTTCAAATATACGGGCTTTCTGTTCTGGACGGGGTTGCGACACAGCGTTGGCATAATGTGACAGCTGGGCATGCCGTATGCCGGTCACACGGCTAAGGGCAGTAAGTGTTGTATATTGTTGAGCCTCATGAAGAATGGCACTTACCCGTTTTTCATACACCAGTTCATACTCGCCTTTGCAAATAGTTTCCGGAATAGAGTCACCATCTGCGACGCAAGCCTCAATATGGAATTTAACACCTTCCTCTGTTTCTTGTTTAAGCTTTTCGAACGTTTTAGCCGTTGAAAGCACCACACCACAAATGCGAGGGTCATTAATATAGGATGCGTAATTTTTGCCGCACCAGTCCACTTGTACTTTTATTTGCTCCATGCTCTTGTTTTTTAGGCAATTTTGGAATTATTTCCATCCTGCTTGTTTGAAAATACTTTCTATCAGGTATGCATCAAGATCATCGGATAACTTTTGGTTTACGGTCACTTTGCCCTTCTTGGTTGGATGCCTGAATTGACGGTGATCACCTTTGGTATAGGCAAGGTACCAACCATCCTCCTTCAGCATCTTAATAATCTCCCGTACTTTCCCGGTCTTCATGACTACCTTTTTTTCGTGGTGCAAATATAGTATTAATTTTAATACTGTTTACAGATTTTGATTAAAAAAAATAAAACAGATGACTCCGGAACTTTAGTGGTAAATTCTTTTTTATTAGTTTTAGTCATAACATTTCCTTTTTCACACCTGCAAAGATACAAAAAATTCAAACGTAAAAACAATTTTATAAAGAATTTTTAACTATAAATAAGGAATATTTTCTACTGATAACTCTCATTCCTCGCAACTTGCCTGGGCTATACTCCTGACAGCTTGCCTGCGGCTGCAACAAATATCAGGATAAGAAACACATTATCCCGAAACATTTTGTATATTTGCACTTCCGATTCATCAACAGCACCCCATGGAAACCAAAGGTACCAACAGTAAACCCTTGCACCAAAGACTTCTTTTAAGATTAGCATTATTTTGTGCATTAATTGCTGTTGTAGTGAAGGTTTCTGGACAAAGTTCAAAGCAAGAGTCTCTGCTACAGCACGCCTACGAAAACCAATCCGTCGAGGAGCTATACCAGTTCTTCGAGAACTGGGCCAACGACGTAGAGTCTACCGAAACGACAGAAGACTCGCCTTACCTCACCGAAGCATACAAAGTGTTCAGAGCTTTTTACCAGCCTCTCCTGTCTGATTACAAAGGAGTATCATACTACAAAGACAAGCCTTATTATATTGTCCAAGGCTCCTTATGGAAGATTTCCGAAGCGGAGTGCATCATCCTGCCCCATGAAAGAGACTCCTTCTTTGTAGCCCGCATCCGCCAATCATCTCCCAACGATACTGTTTATCAAAATGAAACAATACAATTGGTTTTAAAAGACAAAAGAAAACGCCCTTGTTATGGTGACGGTTTTTGCTGGCCTCTTTTTACCAACATACCCATTATCACACTGGATTCCGCCATTGATTTCCGTCCAGCAGTATTTTTCCCTGACAAGAAAATCGTGTATCTAACAGAGAATTATAAGAAACTTTTAGACAACTTTTTAGGGGAAGAACATATGGGTATAGGTGAAAAGAAAATCGTGCAACCTGCACACGCTACAATAAAGAGTTTTGACAAAATGGGGTTCATTAATAATGCCGCCACCATTTTCTATGGACATTGGGGAGGTTACTGGCAATACGAAACCTATCCAGAAGCCAACCATATCATCTTCAATCCCGACATGAGCCGTGCACTTGTGTACTTCCGTTTCAAGTACGAAGGCGGAGAAGTTCTCCTTGAAAAACAAAATAACGAATGGGGTATCGTAGAGGTTAAATATACCTGGATGGAATAAAAAAGGGGACTTGCGTAAGCCCCAGTATTAGTGATGGTCTATTGCCTGTAAGGTACCAAGCAAAGGTAGACGATAAACAAAGCAAGCACGCACAGGAGAGCCCAAACGTTGGACTATAACTGTGAGTATGCCGGTGAGAAGGTGTCGCCATTTCTGATATCACCGGTGGTGAGACCTTTCTTCAGCCATTTCACACGCTGTTCAGACCGACCATGGTTAAAGGAATCGGGAACTTCGTAGCCCTGGGCTTTCTTCTGCAAGTAATCGTCGCCAATTTTGGAAGCCACATTCAAACCTTCCTCAATGTCGCCATCCTGCAAGGAGCCAAACATTTTGTTATCGTGGTATGCCCAAATGCCAGCATAGAAGTCGGCCTGCAGCTCCAGTCGCACACTGATCTGGTTGCTTTCCGTCTTGCTCACACGACTCATTTGCTGATGAGCGGCATTCAGGGTGCCCAACAAATACTGCACATGGTGTCCCACCTCATGGGCAATAACGTATGCGTATGCAAAATCGCCATCAGCACCCAACTGTTTTTTCATATTCATAAAGAAGGACAAGTCCAAATAAACGCACTGGTCAGCCGAGCAATAGAACGGACCTGTAGCTGAAGTGGCACCACCGCAGCCCGACTGCACACTACCTGTAAACAGCACCAATTTCGGAGGAACGTAGGTCTTGCCCAACTTCTTGAACTCAGCAGTCCACACATCCTCGGTACCTGCCAGAATCTGCTTGGCGAACGTCGCCAGTTCTTCTTCTTCAGCGGAAGGTTCGTATGCTTCGGTCTGGCCAGAAGAACTGCCCAAATTACTGTTTTGTATTACACTCAAAGGATTGCCGCCCATAATCCAGACAATCAATCCCATAACAATCATACCACCGATACCCATACCACCGATGGCTTTGCCGCTCAAGCGACGACGGTCGTCCACATTCGAACTTTCTCTTCTTCCAGTTAAATCCATAATAGTAGTTTTAAAATTTCTGCAAACTTACAAATTTTATTGATACGGAGAGAAATTATTTACTCCGCTTATAATATACACTTCTGTAATTCTTCAGTTCCAGCTTGTCGCGCGATGCGTCGAGACGGACACTCCACGATCTCCGAGCGTCACCCTCCTTGATCCAATTCTGATAGTGTGTTAAAGACTCTTCCTTATAAATTTGAACCCAACTGTCCAACATCTCTTGTTTTTCCGGCTGGACGATCATCTTGCTGGCATCCACTTCAAAATCAACGCTGTCAGGGTTTGTGATTAACGAATCCCCTTTCAGCTCCCATGTCCCAGTTTCTTTATAAATCTTTTTTAGCTTTCCTTGTGAAAAATTGATATTCGCCGGTGATGTAACAATGGACACATAAGAGTAAGTATGGTCCTTTCGGAATTCAAATTGGTTCGATTCGTCCATTGGTGACGAGTTCCATGTTCCTGTCAGACTCTTTACTGTTACGGCGATACCATTTGTGTTGATATTGTTTACATATTCTTCTATCTCTTCATCGGTGATGCTCATCAGAAATTTATTCTCGTCGTTCACCTGAGTCCAGTATTTTAATAAACCAGCTATACTACCTAACTTTCTGGGTGTACAGTCTATAAAATATTTCACATGCTCATCCTCCAAATTTTCCTTCAACAGCTTCCGCATTTTTGCATAGTATTGATCCAGAACTTCTTCCAGACTCAAGTTACTGTCACCATTATTCAGTTCTTCATACACTTTTACAGATATCGGTTTTTGCCAAGTGCTTGCTTTGTTAAACATGTCCTGAAACGTCTGACGGTAATAATAACAAGACTGCACATTGTCGATAAACTTCATGCATCCTAAGTTTTGCCATGTGTCGGGGCTGCTATGGAAGATTTTTTCTTTTGAATTGTCGAAACGGAATTCTTCTCCATCTTCAACAATGAATGAAAGCGCCATACTCAGAGTGTCATTCGGCACGGAATCCAACTGGTTGAGATGCTCCCTGACATATACCGTCGCATTATACTCCGTTTCCATATTCTCCTTCAAGGTTTTCAAGCTGTTGATCGATTCATCAATGTCATGAATCACCATGATGGCCATCATCCGCTGCAATTCTTCCTTCTTGTTATTCTCCACCATCTTGCTACCGGCAAAGGTCAAGCCCACACCAATAGCAGTACCAACAACACTAATCAGGAACTGCATCCACCACGACCTGCGTTCTTTTCTGTCTTTTATTGAGCTCATCTTATCTTTCTTTTAGTAATAAATGTTATTCTGAATGCAATTTTTGGGTTTGCAAATGCAAAAATAGTTAAAAAAACAATCCATAAAATAATATTGTATCTTTGCCCGTTGTTAATTTCAAAGGGTATAAAAAGCTGTTCATCGTTTGAAACAATAGCAAAAAAAGTATCTAATGTATGAATAAAGGGCATTTCAGAAAAACATTGAGTCTGGCAGCAATGGTGACAATTCTGCTATGTTTCCCAGCAAGTTATGCGCAAAAAACGACAAAGACTTTCCTGGAGCGTTACGACCTTTCCACCACGGTGATCAACCCCGACACCGCACCGACCGACGGCATCTATTCCTGGTGGACGGAGTCCACAAAAAAAGAATGGGACGATTATGGAAACGAGCCTAAGGCTGACGAATGGCTGTATCGTCCTGAACCATTGGGCTTCAGAGGCAACAATTTTCAACGCTTTTATATCCACTTCGACAAGGTATCCAAATTCTCGCCTACCGTGTACCAGGTAGAAGCACGCTCACGTTGCAAAGACGAGTATTGCCACATCAAAGGCCAGATTATCATTGATTCTGTAGTGACATACAACTCCAACGAGAACAGCGAGAATAACTGGTATGATGATTTTCTTGTGAATGTCACAGATTACGGGACTATCCATGCCCATTACGAAATGAAGGCCTATATTAATGCCAAACCTATCGCCCGCCTATTCGGTCACTCAAGCTATTCATACTTAGTGCATAACGACAGCATCTATTATGATGCCATGGAGATTGTTGCCGACGGATATGAGAACAACCAATACAGCGGCAAATGGGTTTATCTTGCCACGAATGATACGCTCACCTGCAATTGGGGCGATTTCAGAATTCCTGAATCCCGTGATTTGGATGGCGGCTGTGGAGGTTTTTTACCCATTGAAGAATACTATGATTTCGGCTGGAAATCATACATTGACTTAGAAAGGCATGCTTGGGTAGCTGATCCTGCCCATGAGTATTATTTGTTTTTAAGCCATATTGATGAAGATTGGTGGAAAATCACTGAGGAGGAATCGCATAAAAAAACGCCTAAAGTGCCGGGAAGCTATAGCTATGCGCACTGCTTTCACTATGACCTGCATGGCAACCATCTTGAAGTGTATGAGACCGGCACGATGGATTTTCAAGCCAACGGCACGGCCATCGACTCGGCCCGTCAGGTATATGTGGCGACACTCAAAGATGGCGGCACAGCTACATATGTGTTCAACTATGTGAGTCCCAGCCGCTGGCGCTTAAACAAGAAAGACTTTTACTTCTCCGGCATCAAGGAGAGTTTCAGCATGGAAGTAGCGGAGACATCCTGCAAAGGCTGCGACAAAACTCGTGCCGACGAGTTAGCGAAAGAGATTATCAAGGCCGTTGGCGGCAGCATCGACTACGAGTACAAGTTCCATCTCGACACGCTGACCTCGCATAAGCTGCAATGGAGCTTCACCTACCGCGATGGTCACACCGACACTTGGGAATTTTACCGCTAAAAATAATTTTTTTGATATTAAATCCCTTGCGGGATAGGAAATGTGTTGTGGTGCTTTGTTCTATTGAGATTGAATCCCTGCGGGATATCCTTTTCCCCGTCAGGGGAATCAATATCAATAGAATACAAGATATTCCATATTTTCGAATTACCCTCGAAGATGGTTTAATATTAATTCGTATGCGAAAGACGTATAGTATGAGGAAAAGACACCAACGATACGGATTAGTACCCTAAAATCTTCAACATGGATTTATAACTCTGCTCCTTGGCGAAAAGTTTGGTGCACAACTCACCATCCTCATCCCTATATATAATAATATGTTTAGGAGCCGGCAACATACAATGCTGGATGCCGCCATAACCACCGACCGCCTCCTGATAAGCACCCGTATGGAACAAACCGATATATTGGGGGTCTTCATCATAATTGATTTCTGTCGGTTTGCCCGTTCCTTCGAAATTTGTGTCAGCTGACTGGTGGATTTTTGGCAAGAACACCGCATTCAAATGAGCCTCAGAATTGTAGTAATCGTGACTGTCGCAAGTCAAACCGCCCAAGAAAACACGTTCATACTCACGATCCCAATGATTAATAGCAAGAATAATAAACTGCTGATTGATAGCCCAAGTATCCGGAAGAGTAGTCATGAAAGAACTGTCAATCATATTCCACAACTCACGATCGTTTTGTCTTTTCTGTTGCAAGATAGAGAACAGAACCGCACTGGATTCACCAACGGTATATGAACCGAATTCCGTAAATATATCCGGTTCACGTACTCCCTCACGATCACAAATCTGTTTAATCTGTGACACAATCTCTTCGGCCATGTACTCATAATCATATTCAAAACCGAGAGAGTTTTTAATCGGGAAACCACCACCGATGTTCAGGGAATCCAATTCAGGACAAATCTTTTTCAAATCACAATACAAGTTCACGCACTTAGTCAACTCATTCCAATAATAAGCTGTATCCTGGATACCGGTATTGATAAAGAAGTGCAACATCTTCAATTCAAACTTCGGATTCTTCTTAATCTTACTCTCATAGAAAGGAATAATATCATTGTATCGGATACCCAAGCGTGAAGTATAAAACTCAAATCTCGGTTCCTCTTCAGCTGCGATTCTGATACCCACCTTACATTTGGAGTTCAAAGTCGCATCCAATAAAGTAAACTCATGTTTGTTATCCAGAACTGGGATTATATTGGTAAAGCCCTTATCTAGCATCATCGCAATATTATCGATATACTGCATCTTCTTGCAGCCATTACATATAATATAATTGTCTTTCTCGAACTGACCCATATCGTGCAAAGTCTCCACCAGATTCAAATCAAATGCGGATGAAGTCTCCAAATGCACATCATTTTTCAGCACTTCGGACAACATAAACTCAAAATGGGAACTTTTTGTACAATAGCAATAGTGATAATCACCCTGATAATCGGATTTTGCAATAGCCACATTAAACCATCTTCTGGCCTTCTGGATATTCTGCGAAATCTTCGGCAAATAGGTAATTTTCAATGGTGTTCCGTATTGCTTGATAATATCCATCAATGGAACAGTATTGAATATCAATTCATTATCTTCCACTTTAAATTCTTCTTGCGGAAATTCGTAAGTCTGTGAAATCAGATCAATGTACTTTGTTCTCATCTTGAAATTGATTTTTATAATTACCAGCGGCAAAAGTACAAAATAAATTAATCGGATTACACAAAATAATACAATCCAACTAATTTAAATTTGATTTTTTAACACAATCCGAGTTATTCGGATTAAAATTTCAGTCAAACAGCACCTTCACAAAACAGAAACCCAGTATCCTCAAAGAGCAATTCAGCAAGATTAAAGCACCAAAAAAAACTAAAAAACCTCCTTCTGACACTTCCACAATTCAACAAAAATTATTATTTTTGCAAGCTATAACACTATTAATATATAACTCATGAAAAGATTGAATATTTTTTTCGTTGGACTGATTATTTTGCTGGCAGGGATTTCCTGTGACACCGCAAAAAATCCGTATCATTCCCCGAAAAGTATTACCAAAGCATTCTCCGAGAGCTTATATACCGGACATTTTGATGAGGCAAAAAAATATGTGACTCCCGAATCCGTGCCTGTCATCAATTTCTTCCAACATGCCTTCCCTCCCGAAAAGTTTGAAGGTTGTGACCATATCACCCTGGATGAAATCACGGTAAAGCAGCTCACCGACTCCACCGCACTATGCAAATGCATCGTCCACCTGTGCAATGGCAAGACCGGCAACGAATCCACCAATGTGCTGAAGCGTGACGGGAAGTGGTATGTATCGTTGAGACAGGCGAAGGAGGGAGAGAGACAATTGACAATTGACAATTGACAATTAATAATTAATAGTTGATAGTTTTTCATATAGTGATCAGGGGTCAGTATAGAAAACGGAAAACTGAAAGTAATATTCACTCCGCAACTATTAACTATTAACTATTAACTATTAACTATTAACTTCTAAAAGTTAACTATTGAAACAAACTGAAAAAAAATAGAAAATGGGAAATTTTATTGAAGAGATGAAATGGCGCGGGATGATTCATGACATGATGCCCGGCACTGAAGAACAATTAGCAAAAAAAATGACTACCGCTTACGTTGGCATTGACCCGACAGCGGATTCACTGCATATCGGTCACCTTGTGGGAGTGATGCTGCTCAAGCATTTCCAGGAATGTGGTCACCGTCCCATCGTGCTGCTCGGCGGCGCCACTGGCATGATTGGAGACCCCTCCGGCAAATCACAAGAGCGTAACCTGCTGGATGCCGACACTTTACGTCACAACCAAGCTTGTATCAGAAAACAGCTGGAAAAATTCCTTGACTTTAACAAGACAGGAGGCAACGCTGCTATTCTTGTCAACAACTACGACTGGATGAGCCAGTTCTCCTTCTTGGATTTCATCCGTGATATCGGCAAGCATATCACTGTCAACTACATGATGGCCAAGGATTCCGTGAAGAAGCGCTTCAACGGCGAAGGCGATGGCATGTCCTTCACCGAATTCTCGTATCAGCTGGTACAAGGCTACGACTTCCTGTACCTGAACCAGCACTATGACTGCAAATTGCAGATGGGTGGCAGCGACCAGTGGGGCAATATCACCACCGGCACCGAGCTGATCCGCCGCAAGACCAATGGCGAGGCCTTCGCCCTCACCTGCCCGCTTATCACCAAAGCTGACGGTGGCAAATTCGGCAAGACGGAAAAAGGCAACATCTGGCTCGACCCCGAAAAGACCTCTCCCTATACCTTCTATCAGTTCTGGTTCAATTGCAGCGACGAGGACAGCAAGAAATACATCCGTATTTTCACGCTGTACAGCAAAGAAGAAATTGAAGCCATGGAGAAAGAGCACGAGGCCGCACCACACTTGCGCATATTGCAGAAAGCTCTGGCAAAAGACCTGACAGTTCGGGTTCACTCACAGGCCGACTATGATGCTGCTGTCAGTGCCTCCGAAATTTTGTTCGGCAAAGGTACCGCCGAAGGACTGGCCAACCTGTCCGAAAAAATGTTTTTGGCTGTTTTTGATGGCGTTCCGCAAGTAGAAGTTCCCCGTGACCTTATCACCAATGGTGTCGGCATTGTGGATTTCTTGGCTGACAACACCAATATCTTCCCCTCCAAAGGTGAAACTCGCCGCATGCTGAAAGACAACGGCGTAAGCATCAACAAAAACAAAGTCAATGACAGCTGCACCGTCAATAGCGACATGCTGCTGAACGACAAATACATTCTGGTTCAGAAGGGCAAGAAGAACTACTTCATTGTCAAAGTCAACTAAACACCAAGCGTTATGAACTGGGCAGTCATCATCACCCTCATTCTCATTGGCATCCTTGGTTTGGTGCTGGAATTTCTGGTTATTCCCGGAGGTATCGTCGGCATCGTCAGTGCCTTGGTCATCGCCGGAGGCATCGGCATAGCCTATTACAAATACGGTGTGCTGGCAGGCAATATCACATTGATTGTCACCGTTATCGGCATTCTCATTGGTATCTATTTCATGCTACGCTCACGCACATGGAAAAAGCTGATGCTTAATACTCAGATAGACAGCAAAATGAATGAAGTGAATGAAGCCAAAATCAAGGTTGGCAGCGAAGGTGTAACCGTATCACGATTGGCACCTGGCGGCAAAGCCAATTTCGATGGAGAGATTGCCGAGGTGTTCTCCGCCCATGAATTCATCGATGAAAATCAGGAAATCATTGTTTTAAAAATAGAAGGCAACAAAATAACCGTTAAACTCAAATAATTATTCACCATGGAACCCTTTACCATTATTATCATTATCGCCTGTATCATCCTGTTGATTTTCCTCTTGTGGATGGTACCTATCCGCTTGTGGTTCACCGCTTTAGTCAACGGCGTACACGTGTCATTAGTCCAATTAATCCTGATGCGCTGGAGAAAAGTCCCACCTGGAACCATCGTTAACGCACTGATTACCGGCACCAAGGCAGGTATCAAGCTGAACCGCGACCAATTGGAGGCCCACTATTTGGCAGGTGGACATATCACTCCTGTGGTCAACGCCCTAATTTCAGCTGAAAAAGCCAACATTCCACTGGATTTCAAAGCCGCTACCGCCATCGACTTGGCAGGACGTAACATCCTGGAAGCTATCCAGACTTCCGTCAACCCGAAAGTCATCAACACTCCTCCTGTGGCAGCCGTGGCCAAGAATGGTATCCAGCTGATTGCCAAAGCAAGAGTGACCGTACGTACCAACATCAAGCAGTTAGTGGGTGGTGCCGGCGAAGAGACCATCATCGCCCGTGTAGGTGAAGGTATTGTTACCGCCATCGGCTCCGCCGACAACCACAAGGAAGTGCTTGAGAACCCCGACTCCATCTCCAAAGTAGTGTTATCCAAAGGTTTGGACTCAGGTACCGCTTTTGAGATCTTGTCTATTGATATCGCTGATATCGATGTAGGTAAGAACATCGGTGCTATCCTGCAGATGGACCAGGCCAATGCCGACAAGAACATCGCACAAGCCAAGGCCGAGGAACGCCGTGCTATGGCTGTGGCCTTGGAGCAAGAAAACAAAGCCAAAGCCCAGGATGCCCGCGCCAAGGTAATTTTGGCAGAAGCTGAAGTGCCTCTCGCCCTCGCCGACGCATTCAGAAATGGAAATTTAGGCGTGATGGATTACTACCGTCTGCAAAACATCAAGGCAGACACACAAATGCGTGAAAACATTGTCAAACCCGCCAACCCCAACAAAAACGAAAAAAAATAATCAGTAATGATGCGTAAAATATTATCATTCATACTGATCATCAGCATGACGACCTTGCTCTGCCCGGCGCAAAGCAAGGTCGTTGGCTATGAACTGAAAAACGTCAACGGCAACTGCAGCACATACAAAAATCCCCAGTTGCAGAAAGAATTGAAAAAATCAAAGAAAAAATTGGAAAAGAAAACCAATGTGGTCATCGGCTACTGTCCCGAAACCATGGTAAGCGAGAGGCCCCAGAGCCCGCTTTCCAACTTCCTGACCGACATTCTCGTGGAAATTGGTAACGAGTACTGCCAGAAAAAACACAAAGAAGCCGTGGATTTCTCACTGTTGAACTTCGGCGGCATCCGCTCTTCGCTCCAGGCAGGAAACATCACTATTGGCAACATCTTTGAGATTGCCCCCTTCGAGAACAACCTGGTCATCGCCGACATCAAAGGCAGCGAAGTCAGGAAGATCTTCCAACGCTTCAAAGTAAAAAAATGCGAGCCTTATTCACAGCAAGTGAGCATACAATATGCCGGCGACTATTTCTACAAGGCACTCATTAACGGCCAAGAAATCGACAATAACAAAATTTACCGTATGATCACCCTGGATTTCATTGTGACTGGTGGTGACGACATACTCAAAGACATTGAAATCAGCCATGTCGAAAATACAGGTATTGTGCTACGCGACGCCTACATCAACCACATCAAGAAGATGACCGCTGAAGGCAAAAATGTCACCGGCAAAAACGACAATCGAATGAGCATTATTCCTCAACCCAGATAATCATGAAAAAGACACTCGCACTTTTCACGCTATGCTTGATATGGGCACTTGTGGCATTCCAGGTGTCGGCACAAACGCCTCTTGTGATTTTGCATACCAATGATACCCACAGTCAAATCGAGCCCCTGCAAGACAAAGACGGCTCTATGGTAGGGGGCATTTATGGTCGTGCCGCCATCATCGACCAGGTGCGACAAGAAAACAAGAATGTGCTTCTGTTGGATGCGGGAGATTATTTTCAGGGCACACCCTATTTCAACTTCTTCAAAGGTGCCACTGAAATCAAATTCATGAATCTGCTGGGCTATCAAGCAGCCGCATTAGGCAATCACGAATTTGACAATGGTAGCAAAATGTTAGCCAAGCAGTTGGCCAAGGCCAAATTTCCCATTGTCTGCGCCAACTATTTGTTTTTCAATAAAAAGCTGAAGAATATTGTCAAAAAATATGTCATCATTGAAATGGATGGCAAACGAATTGGCATTTTTGGTTTGCTCACCGACATCAAAGCACTGACTTCGCCCCAAAATTACAAAGACATCAAATATCTCAACGCCATTGACGTGGCCGACTGCATGGTGAAAGAACTCCGTGAAACGGAAAAATGCGACTATGTTATCTGCCTGTCCCATTTAGGTTTAGATTGCGGAACCGAGGATAATCCCGATGACATGATGTTGGCCAGTCAGGTGAAAGGTATTGATGTTATCGTGGGCGGCCATACACACACCGTACTGAAAGAGCCTAAAATCGTCAATGGAACCTATATCTTGCAGACGGGGAAGAAGGGACAGAGGATTGGAGTGGTCAGGTTACAGGTGACAGGTGACAGAAAATAGGTTTCAGGGAACAGGTTTCAGAAATTAGTAATTTAAGATTTATACTTAATGATAAAAGTTAATACATACAAGGATTTGATTGTTTGGCAAAAGGCAATGAAGATGACCACATTTCTATACAAAATAATCAAAAAATTACCAAAAGAGGAAACCTACACCCTGAGTGACCAGATGCGAAGAGCCGCAATATCCATTCCCTCTAACATTGCCGAAGGTTTTGGTAGAAATTCAAAGAAAGAATATCTTCAATTCTTATATATTGCCAATGGTTCTGTATGTGAATTGGAGACACAATTGATACTATGCGTCAACATCAACTATTTGTCTGAGGCAGAAATACAGCCTATAATGAATCTTTTATCTGAAATTGGAAAAATAATAATGACAATAACAAAAAAATTAAACTCTAACACGTCAAATTAATAATCTGACCCCTGTAACCTGTAACCTGTAACCTAAAATGAACTTACAAGCATATCACAACATCAAAGATAACCTGCCGGAAGGCGTGCGACTGGTGGCGGTCTCCAAGACCAAGCCCGAAGAGGACATCATGACCCTGTACAACGAGGGACAACGGATTTTCGGGGAGAACAAGGCACAAGAGCTGAAAGGCAAATACGAGCACCTGCCCAAAGATATTGAATGGCATCTCATCGGTCACCTGCAAACCAACAAAATCAAATATATCGCACCTTTTGTCAGCCTGATTCACAGCATTGACAGCTACGAGCTGCTGAAGGAAGTGAACAAACACGCCATCAAGCATGAACGGGTACTGAACTGCCTCCTGCAATTCCACATCGCACAGGAAGAGACCAAGTTCGGCTTTCTGCTGGACGAATGCGAGGCCATGCTCAACGACCCCGGCTTCGCCGATTTGCAAAACATCAAAATTTGTGGCGTGATGGGCATGGCCAGCTTGACCGATAACCAAGAGCAAATCCACCGCGAGTTCCACACCCTGCACGAATACTTCAATCTACTGAAAACCAAATATTTCAGCAACAATCCCGACTTCAAGGAATTGTCGATGGGCATGAGCGAGGACTACCCCATCGCCATTGAGGAAGGCAGCACGCTGATCCGCGTGGGCAGTGCGATTTTTGGGGCGAGAAACTATGCAGTTAACAATTAACAATTGATAATTGACAATTTTTAATTGGCACATCAAAACCATTTACTAATTCACTGTTTAACCAATGTGCTAATTAAATTGTCTCATTAGCACATTAAAAAATTTTGTATTTTTGCCGTTTTAATTTACCTATACTATATATAATGAGCAAACCTGACTATCTATTTGAAACCAGCTGGGAGATTTGTAATAAAGTCGGTGGTATTTACACCGTTCTCTCCACCAAAGCATTCACAGCCGTTAATCAATTCCAAAACAACTATATCTGCATCGGCCCCGACCTGTCGCGCGAGGATGACAAAAGACAGGAGTTCATCGAGGACCCCGGCTTATTCAAAAACTGGCGCGAAAGTGCCCAGGCGGAAGGTCTCCGCATACGTGTGGGCCGGTGGAATGTCAGCGGTCACCCCGTAGTCATATTAGTGGATTTTACGCCCTATTTTGAAAAGAAAAATGATATTCTGACACAATTATGGCTTACCTATAAACTGGACTCCATCTCTGGACAATGGGACTATATCGAGCCCGCCCTCTTCGGCTATGCTGCCGGAAGAGTCGTCGAAAGCTTCTATCAGTTCTACTGCACCTCCATGGACAAAATCGTGGCCCAGTTCCACGAATGGATGACCGGCACCGGCATCCTGTACCTGCGCCAGAAAGCCCCGCAAGTGGCCACCGTGTTCACCACCCACGCCACCGTTTTGGGTCGCTGCATCGCCGGCAACGGACTACCCCTCTATGGCAATATCGAGCAATACCAACCGCAAGAGTCCGCTAACCGCTTTGGCGTGCAGTCCAAGTTCTCACTGGAATACCTGTCCGCCCAAACCGCTGACGCTTTCACGACAGTGAGCGACATCACCAATATCGAATGCAAGGCATTCTTGGGCAAGCCCGTGGATACCGTCACCATCAACGGTTTCGAGAACAACTTCGTGCCGCAAGATGAGGAGTACCAACGTTTGCGCTCCGCTGCCCGCCAGAAACTGCTAAAAGTGGCCTCTACCCTGTGTCAGCAAACCATCAGCGACGACGCCCTGCTGGTCATCAACAGCGGCCGCTACGAGTTTCACAACAAGGGTATCGACATGTTCATCAAGGGCTTGGCCAAATTGAATGAGGACAAGCAACTGCAACGTGAGGTGGTGGCTTTCATCGCCGTACCCGCCGGCACCAGCGGCAAGCGCACCGACCTGATGACGAAACTCAACCAGCCCATCGGCGACAAGCCCGTCATGGATGATTTCACCACTCACCCACTCTACGACAGCTACAACGACCCCGTTGTCAAAAATTTGATAGCCAACAATTTGCATAACGCACCAGATCAGAAAGTCAAGGTTTTCTTCATTCCAGTATATCTGAATGGTGAAGATGGCATTTTCGACATGACCTACTACGAGATGCTTCCGGGTATCGACCTGTCTGTATTCCCATCATACTATGAACCATGGGGTTATACACCACTAGAAAGCGTGGCCTTCGGTATTCCCACCATCACTACCACCAACGCCGGTTTCGGCCAGTGGGCTGCCGCCAACTTCCCCGGTCAGAAGGCCGTAACGGTCATTCATCGTACCGATAACAACGACGAACAGGTAACCGATGGCATCGCCAAAGCCATTTTATACCATACTGCTTGCAACAACGAGGAAACCGAACAGAACCGTGCCAAAGCCACCGAAATCGCCCAACAAGCATTATGGGAAAATCTGTATAACAATTATTTAGACTGCTATAACATTGCTCTTTCCAAGAGCTTTGACCGTTCGGATTTATACCGGAACAAGACCTCAAAAGTGGGACTTTTGGTTGAGAAATTCCAGAAACCCGAACCAGTTTGGCATCATATTTCCGTCAAGTCAAAACTGCCGGAACAGCTCAAGAAACTGGAAAAACTGTCACAGAACCTCTGGTGGAGCTGGAATTATGAAGCCCGCGAGCTGTTCGAGGAAGCCGCTGGCAAAGAACGCTGGCAGCAATACGAAGAAAACCCCGTATATCTGCTGCAGGAATTGCCATACAGCTGCATCGAAAAGCTGATGAACGACAGCGACTACCTCGCCAAATTGGACTTCGTTTATGCTGATTTTGAACGCTATATGAACGAGCCTCGCACTCGCCAAGAGGAGCAGGTGGCTTATTTCAGCATGGAATTTGGTATCAGCAACGAACTCAAGATTTTCTCTGGCGGTTTGGGCATGTTGGCCGGCGATTACCTCAAAGAGGCCAGCGACTGCAATGTCAACATGGTCGGTATCGGCTTGCTGTACCGCTACGGCTACTTCACCCAGCAGATATCCTCCATCGGTGACCAGATCAATTTGTATCCGCCGCAGAGCTTCTCCAAACTGCCCATCCAACCATACAAAGACGAGGATGGCAAATGGATTACCATCAGCTTGGCACTTCCGGGCAGAATGCTATATGCCCGTATTTGGCGTGTGGATGTTGGTCGTGTGCCCTTGTTCCTCTTAGATACAGATTTCAACGACAATACTGAAGAAGACAGAAGAACAACCAACTCCCTCTATGGCGGCGATGTTGAGAACCGTCTCAAACAAGAGATTCTCTTAGGCATCGGCGGTATGAGAGTGCTGGAGAAACTCAATATCCGTCCCACCATTTTCCATTTGAACGAAGGTCATGCGGCCTTCCTGAACCTGGAACGTCTGCGCACCTTCATGCAAGAAGAGCAGATACCTTTCGGCACAGCCATCGAATTAGTTCGTTGCTCCTCCTTGTTCACCACGCACACACCAGTTCCCGCTGGCCACGACAGCTTCAGCGAAGACCTGATGCGCCGCTACTTTTCCTATTACGCAGAAAAATGCAACATCGACTGGCCAGCCTTCATGTGCTTGGGACGCAAGAACATTGACGATATCTATAGCAAGTTCTCCATGAGCATTTTAGCCTGCAAGCTGTCACAGGAAGTCAATGGTGTGAGCGCCATCCACGGCCGTGTCAGCCGCGAGATGTTCAGCTTCCTGTACGAAGGCCATCTGCCCGAAGAACTGCACATCGGTCATGTTACCAATGGTGTACATTATCCTACATGGGCCCACAAAAAATGGCAGTTATTCCACAAGCAATTATTTAATAACCAGTTTATTAAAGACCAATCTAACGACCAGATCTGGAAGAAAATTTATGAGGTTGATGATGCTGAAATCTGGAAAATCAAAGACGATCTCCGTGAAGAACTGATAGACAATATCAAGGTATCGTTAGAAACACAGATGCGCCGCCGCAACGAGTCGCCTGACCTGATAATGAATACCTTGAAGGCCATCCGCAAAGATGCCCTGACCATAGGTTTCGCCCGTCGTTTCGCCACCTACAAGCGTGCCCACCTGCTCTTCACCAACGAGGAGCGACTGAGAAGACTGCTCAACAACCCTGAGCAGCCCGTCCAGTTTGTTTTCGCTGGCAAAGCGCACCCGCACGACAAAGCCGGTCAGGACCTCATTAAGCGCATCTTGGAATTCTCACGTAAGCCCGATTTCATCGGCAAAATCATCATCCTGGAAAACTACGACATCATTCTGGCCAAGAAACTCATCTCTGGCTGCGATGTCTGGTTGAATACCCCGACTCGTCCCCTGGAAGCATCTGGCACCAGCGGCGAAAAGGCCATTATGAACGGTGTGCTCAACTTCAGCGTACTCGATGGCTGGTGGGCAGAAGGATACAAAGAAGGCGCCGGCTGGGCTATCAACGAACAGATTACCTATACCGACAACGGCCTGCAAGACCAATTGGACGCTACCACCATCTATTCGATGATTGAAGACCAGATTGCGCCTTGCTTCTATCGCCGTGATGAAAAGAATATTCCATACGACTGGGTGAAAATGATGAAGAACTGCTTCTATAAGATTTCTCCGCATTTCACCATGAAACGCCAGCTGGATGACTATTACGAAAAATACTACCACAAATTGGAAAAACAGCATAAATTATTAACAGATAATAATTTAGAAAACACTTTCAATTTGGTAAGATGGAAAGAGAAGGTCATCACTGGCTGGGATGGCATTGAAGTGATAGAAGCCACACAGTCGGAGCCAAGAGAGGCAAGTTTCACCTTGGGCGACAAGATTGTCACCACTGTACGACTGAGAATGGGTTCATTGCATGCTGAAGACCTGAAAGTAGAGTTGGTATGCTCCAAACTCGAAAACGACAAACGGGTATTTTATCAGAAGGTACCATTCGAATGCACTGACAATCAGCATGGTATCGCCACTTTCACGTGTACGATTGAACCCAAGGACGCAGGCATGATGGACTACTCCATCCGTATCATCCCCGCCAACCCGATGTTGCCGCACGATATGGACTTCAATCTTGTAAAATGGCTGTAATATTATGGCTATAAAACAGCTGTAATGCTATTATGTTATTAGACGAACTGAAGAAATATAAAGTATATCTCTGCTCGAAATCGCCCCGCCGGCACGAACTGCTGGCGGGCATGGGCATTAACTTCGAGTACCTGCCCACCAATGTGGTTGAGAAGCACCCTGACACCGACAATCCTGTGGAGGTGGCGGAATACCTGTCGAAGCTCAAGCTGTCTCCTATAAAAATGAGCGATTATGCCTCTAACACGATTTTCATTGCCTGCGACACCATTGTGGTGTTAGGTCATGAAATCTTGGAGAAGCCGAAAGATGAAGCTGATGCAGTAGCTATGTTGCAGGAATTGTCGGGCAAGACTCACACGGTCATCAGTGGTTTGACGGTGGCCACACCGAAGCGCAGCATTACCTCGCATCGCAAAACCGAGGTCCGTTTCAGCCAGCTCAGCGACGAAGAAATCAACCATTACGTGCAGCAATACAAGCCTTTTGACAAGGCCGGTGCCTACGGCGTGCAGGAATGGATCGGCTATATCGGCATCGAAGCCATCGATGGTTCGTTCTACAACGTGATGGGCCTCCCCACCAAATTATTGTGGGAAATGTTAGGGAAAATCACCCATAAATAACGGACACAAACAACAATCCCGCATTCCTGCGGCAAAACCGCAACCCCCGCATAGCAAACGATGATATGTGGGATATTACAGCGTGCCGTAGGTACGCCACCATTATTCAATCGAATAGAAAATAAATTTTTCATCAAATTTCACACCCTCTCGAATCAACAATTGTTTATATTCGTCAACAAATTTTTTGTTGGCATGATGTTTCTCCTGATTTCTGATATAATTCGCAATAACATCAATATCTTTAGGTCCACAAGAAAATGCGCCATACCCTGGTTGCCAACCAAATCTACGTACAGACAATTTATTTTCGTTAATCCATCGGGAGCTATCACCCTTGACCAAACGCATCAAATCTGACAATGGTATTGTGGTGTTATGCATGCTAAGCAAAATATGCAAATGATCCGGCATTCCACCTATAGCTATAACATTATTACCATTATTGGAAATAATTGAGCTCATGTACGAATATAATCTATCACGCCATAAATCAGATATTAATGAGTCTCTGTTTTTCACAGTAAATACCGTATGAATATATATGCGAGCAAAGGTGTTTGGTGTTGTCTTATTTTCTTTCATAGTGTTTATTTTTTTTGATTAATATTAAATTTATAACGATATATTATACAAATTATTGTTCAATAAATAAAAATCAAATCGACAATGGATTTTTCCCTGGGACAAAATGGTGTGGGGCTACGTCATTCATGCTATGCGGCGAATGTAGCTATGCCACATGTTAATTCGTCGTCCCGTGTGAGGGTATGCAGCGAATGTGGCAAATGCGATTTCAACGAATTTATTTTTTCCGTATTTTTGCCATAAAATTATTGTGTTCATTAACACCTTTCATGATGTCAGACCACTACTATACTTACAAACAATTCCTCATTGACCGTTTCGGCGAACCTGTGCTGAAACTGCCAATTGACGCGGGATTCAGCTGTCCCAACCGTGACGGTACTGTATGTATTGGCGGCTGCACCTACTGTCTCAACAACGCCTTCGTGCCACGCTACTGTTCATCCGAAAAAGATATCCTCCAACAGATTAACGACGGCATTGAATTCCATCGGCAGCGAGGCCGTGAAAGCCAAGGATATTTAGCTTATTTCCAAGCGTTTTCAAACACCCATGCACCTTTAGCACAACTACAGAAATTATATGAGACAGCCCTGTCACACCCAAAAATAAAAGGGCTCATCATTGGCACCCGCCCCGACTGCGTTGACGAGGAAAAACTGAACTATATTGCCAGTCTAAAACAACAAGCCTTCATCAGCATTGAATACGGCATTGAAAGCTGCTATGACCGTACTCTGCGACGCATCAACCGCGGCCATGACTTCGCCACCGCACAACGGGCCGTAGCACAAACCGCTTCACGAGGCATTCACACCGGTGCACATTTTATCATCGGTTTGCCTGGAGAAACCCCAGAAGACTGGCTGAACGGCATTCCACTCATCAACCAAATGCCCCTCAACAGCATCAAATTCCACCAGCTGCAAATCATCAAAGGAACGGCTATGGAGCAAGAGTTTCAGGAGCATCCCGAAGATTTCTACCGCTTCAGCATGGACGAATATATCGACCTCATGGTGGAGACAGTCAAGCGTTTGCGCAAAGACATTGTGATAGAGCGCTTTGCCTCCGAAGTACCACCCAAATACCTGAGTACCAGCCCCTGGAAGCTACAACGATACGACATCATTTTGCAGAAAATACGGAAAAAAATTGAAAACGGAAAACGGAAAACTGAAAACTGAAAACTAAACACAATTCCCTAATTCCTATCCCCTACTACCTACTACCTACTACCTACTACCTGTAACCTATATCCTCTCCGGCTGCCATGATATGACAGACCTACAAAAATCCCTACTACCTACTACCTACTACCTACTACCTACTACCTACCACCTACCACCTACCACCTAATTACTAGCAATGACTTTGGGGAGTTTCAGCCAGTGGAGGTAGTCATCGCCAAGATTACGCACTGCAGTCTCCCAGATTTTAGAAATCGGCGTGTCGAAGACCAACTCGGGGGTAGCAGCACCAATCACCCACATATTCTTGTTCAGTTCTCCCTCCAACTGTCCTGGAGACCAGCCAGAATATCCTACAAAGAAGCGGTATTTCATGGTTGGAATAGCCTTGTGCTCTATCAGCGATATCAGCACCTCATCCGAGCCGACATATATGCCAGGCAGCAGCTTAGAGGCCGCCTTGGAATTTTCAAAATTATGAATACAGAAGATACCATCAGGCATCACGGGTCCGCCAATGTGCAATTTGTCATCCACCTTAATTTCACTAATCACCTTTCGCACCGACAATTTTGACGACTTGTTGAGCACCAGCCCCGCACATGACTTTTCGTCATAATCCGTCAGCAGCACCACCGTTCTATTGAAGAACGGATCGTTGTAAAACGGTACCGATATCAGGATTCGGCCAGCAGTCAGCGAGAATTCCGTAGGTTTAACATCAAAAAAAGTGTCGGCAGTAGTCATAGCAAAAATGGTTCAGACATACACAATCATCCATTTATTTTTCCAACTGCAAAAATACAATATATTTTATTGATTCAATAGATTTTTGTATATTTGCACTTTAAATAATCCTAAATGAGGTGCTCTTATTTCAGACAAACCCTCCTTTTGTGCATACTTACAATAGCTTGCATTGTAAATGGATATTGCCATAAACGGGATACCGTGGCGGCACGGAATTTAGAGTTTGTCGCCAACAAAGGGCAATGGGAGCAGCAGGTTCTCTACAAGGCCAAACTGAATGGCGGAGCCTTGTTTGCCGAAAATGACCGACTCACCTTCGTTTTTTTGGACCCCACACAGCTGTCACGCTTTAACGAAGCCAAACTGGATCCTACTTTGCATGCCGACGGCCACATCAACGCCGCCGCTTATCAGATGATTTTCAAAGGTTGCCAGAACAATACTGAAGTCATAGGCAACAAACAAAAAAGCTATCATCACAATTATTTTTTAGGCAAGCAAAAAGGCAAATGGGTAGCACAAGTACCTTTATATCAAGAATTAACATATCAACAACTCTACCAAGGCATCAAGCTTGTCTTATACCAGCATGAGCAACAATTGAAATACGAGTTTCACCTATCTGCCGGTGCCAATCCCAACGACATCCAAATCGAATATGCAGGTGTGAATAACCTGAGTATCAGCAACGGTAATCTGATTATCCATACGGATATCGGCCAGACCATAGAGTTGGCACCTTATACCTATCAGATGGACAAAAACGGCAAAGTGCAGGAGGTGGAATGCAGATTTGTACTACGCAAAAACACCATTTCCTTTCAACTGGGAAATTACGACAGAAGCAAAGAATTGGTTATTGACCCCGTGCTGATTTTTTCATCCTATAGTGGTTCATCAGCCGACAACTGGGGTTTTACCGCAACTTACGACAAACACGGCAACCTGTATGGAGGAGGTATCGCCTTCGGAGTCGGCTATCCAACCCAAGTGGGACATCACTACCAGGTGGATTATGCGGGTGGATCCTGTGATGTGGCCATTTCCAAATTTGACTCCACTGGTAGCCAGCTGTATTACTCCACCTACTTGGGAGGCACCGCGGCAGAGTGTCCCCATAGCATGTTTGTCAATGAGAATGACGAATTGTATGTCTTTGGAACCACAGGCTCCTACACTTTTCCCACCACAGCGCAAGCATACGACAACAGCTTCAATGGTGGTGTTCCCGTCAATGTGAACAATTCCGTCCAATTCCCCAATGGAACCGACATTTTCATAACCAAATTCAGTGCCGATGGCGACAGTCTATTAGCATCCACTTTTATTGGTGGAAGCAGCAATGACGGTCTGAATACCGGTAGTCCACTCAGAAAAAACTATGCCGACGAATCCAGAGGTGAAATCATTGTGGATGAGCAGAGCAACGTGTATGTGGTCAGTTGCACCTACTCAACCGACTTTCCCGTCACTGCAGGCAGTTTCCAAACCCAGAATAATGGCAACAAAGACGGGGTCGTCTTAAAAATGGACCAATCTCTTTCTCATCTGATATGGTCTTCCTATATTGGCGGTGTCGGTGACGAGGCCTGCTATAGTATGGACTTAGCCAGCGACAACAGCATTTATCTATGCGGGGGCACCAACACTGCTGACCTGCCCGTATCAGCCACAGCCGTCCAAGGCACATACGGAGGGGGCATCTGCGATGGTTTTGTAGCTCACATCAGCGAAAATGGCGACCAATTGCTGCACTGCACCTACATCGGCAAAGGCGACTACGACCAAAGCTATCTGCTGAAACTCAACCGCAACAACCACCCTTACATTTTCGGACAGACCAAGGCTGCAGGCAACAGCTGGATGCAGAACACACTATACGGACAAGCAGGGGGAGGACAGTTTATCACACACTTCACCCCTACCCTTGACAGCATCATTTGGTCCACAGCCTACGGTGTGGGAGGTGGCAGCGGTCCCGACATATCCCCTACAGCTCTGCTGGTTGACCTTTGCAACACGGTCTATATGTCCGGCTGGGGCAGTCACCAGCTCAACGGTTTCGGTGGCACCCAAGGATTGCCCATCACCCCTGACGCCCACCAAGTCACCACCGATGGCAGCGACTATTACTTTATCTGTCTGCGCGAGGACGGCAACACACCGGTTTATGCGACATTCTTCGGCAGCCCGCACTCTCGTGAGCACGTGGACGGCGGCACCAGCCGCTTCGACAAGAAAGGCAAGATTTACCAGGCCATCTGCGCCGGTTGTGGTGGTGATGACAACTTCCCCACCACCCCTGGTGCTTGGAGTGAAGTCAACGGCAGCACCAACTGCAACCTGGGCGTTGTCAAAATGGACTTCAACCTACCACTCATCATCGCCGATTTCGTAGCCCCCTCCATTGTCTGTTACCCTGACACGGTCTTCTTCGTCAACAATTCACAAACACATAGCCAGTGGACACAATTCCACTGGGATTTTGGCGATGGTACTACATCAGAAGAGAGGACGCCGTGGCACCAATACACCCAGGGAGGCATTTATCAAGTAACCCTCACCATCAGTGATAATAGCAGCTGTAACATATTGGATTCCATCAGCAAAAACATCCTGGTATTAACGGGCAGCTCGCAGACCTTGGCTCCCAAAGGTATTTGTAACGGAGAATTTGTCCAAATCGGAATAGCCCCCTCTGGAGGCACAGACATCCAATATCATTGGACACCAGAAAACACACTCAGCAACCCTCAAATCTCTAACCCCATAGCAACTCCTACCACCACCACAACCTATCAACTGATTATCAGCACTCCCTTCTGCTCTGACACACTCTACCAAAGTGTCAACGTCGAGAATTTGCAAATCAGCCCCATCTCAGATACCACACTCTGCCTTGGAAGCAATATCGACCTCCAATTCAACGTCACATCAGGAAGCCCAACACATATCGTCTGGTCACTGCATCCCGATTACAGCAATCCCTTTTCCGAAAACCAGCAACAAATCAACGTTAGCCCTACAGAAGACACGCACTATTATCTCAAAGTGGAAGGCCTGCTTTGTACCATCGAAAAAGACATCACTGTTCATATTTCCGCTGTAAACATTGAAGAAACACAGCCCGCAAGAATCTGTTTCGAAGACAGCATCCAACTCATGATTCATGCTACCGGCGGCAACAATTTGCAATACCAATGGCAGCCTTTAGACGGAATTGGGAGCGGAAGTAACAGCAACAGTCCCTGGATTCACCCCGCTTATTCAATCACATACACAGTCACCGTTACCAATGAATATGGATGCACTGCCACAGCTTCCATTCCCGTCACCAAACGCATTGGAACTTTCGCCGAAGGTTTGGAAGCCTGGTGCTCCGAATGCAGCATCATTGCCAATACTGTCACCCAGTTGCAGTCCACCAGTTACAGCGGCAACTACAGCTACCAATGGACACCCACAACAGGACTCTCAAACCCTAACAATTCCGAGACCAATGCGACACCTCTCGAAACCACAACCTACACTGTCACTGTCACCGACGAATACGGCTGCACTCTGTCAAAAAAAGTAACCATCGAGGTACTGCCTCTCGAATGTGATGAGCCGCTGGTATTTGTACCCAACACTTTTACTCCTAACGGAGATGGCAAGAACGATGTTTTATACGTGCGGAGCAGCATACTCAAAGAATTCACTCTTCGTATATACAACCGTTGGGGCGAGCTCATCTTTGAAAGCAGCAGCTTAGACAAAGGATGGGATGGGACCTTCAGAGGAATGCATTGTGAACAGGGCGTTTATGATTACTATCTGAAAGGAACCTGTATTAATGATGAGACTATTATCAAAAAAGGAAATATCAGCCTCATCTATTAATTTTTTTCAGAAAACCTTTTGATAATAAAAGATAATTCACTATTATTGCAAAAAATTACCACAATGAAACGTCATCATCTTCTCTTTTACTTTATACTGATGTTTTCAGTTTTTTCTCTATCATCTTGTCATGATAATCTTTTCACTCATGACCATATTGATGCTGATGGAGAATGGGGAATTCCCATTATCAATAAGAAAATCGGCTTGGATCAGCTGTTAGACAGGATGGACAGTGTGCAATATTTGCAAGCAGGAGAAAATGGGGTCTTCAAAATTATCATTGAGCGTGAGGCCAATGAACTTGTATCCATGAGACACATTTTTGAAATCCAAGACAAGACCTATGACTCGACAGGTGTGGTGTATATTGACACACTTCCCACTTTCCAAGTTACAGAATTGCTACCCATCAACCTGAGCAGCGAAGATGTGTTAGTCAAATCCGCCACCATCAAATCAGGTATTCTGACCCTGTCCTTCAATATCACATCCGCCAATTTCGATTATACAGCCATTCTGACAAGCGAAAATATCACTGATATGAGCGGCAATCCCATCCAATTGAATTTTAGCAATACACAACATCAACAAAGCATAAACCTCAGTAACCACAAAATAATGCCCAATGCGATGGGAACACTCATCATCGGTGCCACTATTACGGTCAGCGCCGATGTTCCGGTTTATCAAATCAGCTACGAATGCCACAGCTCCTTAACCAATTTTGTCATTCAAAGTCTTACCGCACAATTTAGTCCTGTTGAAGTGGAATTAGACCAAACCATGGGATTCTCACTGCCACTTAACAAATTCCAATTCGACCACATCCAATTCAATAATGCCAAAGCAAGCCTGTTTAGCAAAAATAGTTTATGTACTATTGGAGGTTCCCTCAATGAACTCAGCTTGCAGGGAGAACAAAGTGGCACTCACCCATTGATTTCCAGTCCTGTTTCCTTATTCTCTCCCCTCTCCGCCAACCAGTATGTGCAAGTGGCAGAAACCAATCTGCAGCCCATCACATTCAATCGCGACATTAACGCGCTGAAATTACGAGGCGACCTCAATGTCAACCCTGATGGCTTCGCTGCCGGAGATATTAACGTGGATGAGAATTCATCCTTAAGTTTGAAAATCAAGACCGAAATCCCCACCAATTTGTCTGTTGACAATGCGGTATATCACGACACTTTGGAAAGCTCACTGTATGAAGCTTTCAATGTGATCGCCTCCCAGTCTATAGAGAAAATCACTATCAGGATTGCGCTGACTAATGCATTTCCTTTTGACTTGACACCCACCATCGAATTCCTGAATACCAAAAATGGTGAAAAATATCAATTGAATTTGAATAACGTTCAGATACATGGTTCCTACAACGGTGTTCCATACGTAAACGAACCCATTTATATTGAATTCACAAATGAGAATGCACAAAAAATCATCCAGTCGGACAAAGTGATTTTCAATTTCCACATCACCACCAATGGAAATACTGTTGAAATCACTGATTCGCAATATGTTAATATCGCAATGGGTGCTAAAGTATCCTATTCAACAATTAATTTTTAAAAGATGAAAAAATACATTCTACTTATAATTGTCAGCACTTTGGCATGGACTTTAGCGGCCCAAGATGGAATCACGCTCCATTTTATGCGTTTGAATCCCTATTCTGACTACTATAACCCCTCAATGCATCTGCAATACAATGGTTATGTAGGCATTCCTGGCATCAGCCATGTCAATGCAGCCTTAACCAATACCAGTGCACGGTACAAAAACATTTATGTTTCCAACAACAACGGGAATATCAACATCAATCTCAATAATTTTGTCAGTAAGCTGTCGAATAAAAAAAACATGTTGAATACCAACGTGGCTGTCAATATTATTGATTTTGGTTTCAGAACCAAGCCCATACGTTTTTCTTTCAGTTATCGTATCCGTATGGACGAGTACTGCAGCTACAACAAAGACCTTATCGCACTTCCCGTACATGGCAATATGAGTTATCTCGGGCCAAAGAATCCGGCACGTCCCGAACTCAGATTAAGTATGAACGCCTATCAGGAATTTGCATTAGGAATGCAAGTGGATATCAATTCCTGCCTTTATCTCGGTTTCCGACCTAAGCTGCTTTTTGGCATTGCCAACATCAAAACAAGGAAAGCAAATGCCACACTCTATACAGACCCGGAAGACTATACCTTGACCATGAACTATGGTATTGAATACTATACTTCAACGGCCATTCCATATAGCATTGGAATGAGTCCAAATGGAGATCTGAATTTCAATTTCGAAACAGAAAACATCATGAATAACCTGGGCAAATCCTTTAAAAATATGGGAGCTGCCCTTGATTTTGGCATGACCTACCGTATCAACAACATGTTTGGAGTTGCCGCTTCCGTATTGGATTTAGGCTTTATCCGATGGAATCACAATTGCAAGAGAACTTACGGTACTGTTAATGAGGCAAATCCCAATTATCATGATGGCAATCTCGTTTTCAACGGCATTCTCCAGGATGTAATGGAACAATATTCGGGCGAATCCGAATCAGTGCTCGACGTGGTCCATAAGTTTTTTCCTATTGAAAAAACTAACATAAAATCTTATACAAGTGTTCTTGCCGCCCGTTTTTTGGTGGAGGGCTACTGCAACCTGGGCAAGCATCACCGTCTCTCCGCCCTGTTCCAAGGCAGAATCGTCAACAAGCAATTCATACCCTCTTTCACTGTGGCATGGAATGGTAATTTCCTTAACTATTTCGACCTTTGTGTAAGCTATACGGTGGCCAAAAGAAGTTACACCAACCTCGGCTTGGGTGTGGGATTCAACTTGAAAATATTCCACTTGTATGTCGTTACCGACAATATATTCGGCTTCATTAATAGCAAAAGCATACAACGCGCTATCCTTAACGCCAACAATGCCAACGTACAAGTAGGTTTAGTCTTCGACTGGGGCCAGACCCAAGAGAAAAGAATAGAAAGGAAAACCAGACGCAACTTCGAAGTAATACCCGAATAATCGCGATAATCAAAAAACAAAAGCTATGATACAATTCAATTACAGTCAAAATCTATTGTTTTCTGATGCTGACATGCAACAACATCAGGAAGAAATCTCGAAAGTCTACCAACAACTGACCACAAAAAGTGGTAAAGGCAACGATTTCCTTGGTTGGCTTGATTTGCCGGAAGAAACTGACGAAGTTTTGCTCAATCAAATCCAGAGCTGTGCCAACCGCCTGGAACGCCAATCAGAGATTGTCGTGGTCATTGGCATCGGCGGCTCATATCTTGGTGCCCGTGCCGTAATTGAAGCCTTGCAACACAGCTACAAAGGCTTCAGTCCCTTCAGCGACAACCATGCCCCATACGTCACATACGCAGGTAACAATATCAGCGAAGACAACCTTTGCGAATTGCTGGAAGTGCTCGACCATAAGGATTATTCCCTGATTGTCATCTCCAAATCTGGCACCACCACCGAGCCGGCCATAGCCTTCAGAATTTTGAAAAAACATTGCGAGGACAAGTATGGCAAAGAATGGGCCAAACAGCGTATTGTGGCCATCACCGACAAAACCCGTGGAGCCCTGAAACAGATGGCAGACGCCAATGGTTACGAGACTTTCGTGATCCCTGATGACGTAGGTGGCCGTTATTCTGTGCTTACCCCCGTCGGCTTACTGCCTATCGCTGTGGCAGGCTTCGACATTCGCCAGCTGATTGCCGGTGCTCGCGCCATGCGTCATGAATTGCTGTCACAAACCAATCTGAACGACAATATCGCCCAACAATACGCCCTGATACGCTACCTGCTATATCAAAGCGGCAAGAAAATAGAATTAATGGTGGCCTACAATCCAAAGCTGGCTTTCTTTATCGAATGGTACAAGCAACTTTTCGGCGAAAGCGAAGGCAAAGAAGGCAAGGGCATCTTCCCCACAGGAGCCACTTTTTCCACCGACCTGCACTCTTTGGGTCAGTATATCCAGGAAGGTGAGCGTCACCTGTTTGAAACCGTGCTTTCCATCCAGCAATCACGCTTCCAGGTACCCATTCCAGAAGATGCAGAGAACCTTGACAAGCTCAACTATCTCTTAGGCAAATCCATTCAGGAAATCAACCTCACGGCTGAAGAAGGAACTCGTATGGCCCATGTGGACGGCAAGGTTCCCAACCTGCGACTGATAGTTCCCAAAGTGGACGAAAACAACTTAGGACAACTCATCTATTTCTTTGAATTCAGCTGCGCTTTGGGTGGCTATCTGCTGGACATCAACCCCTTCGACCAACCTGGTGTGGAAGCCTACAAGAAAAACATGTTCCGCCTGCTTGGCAAGCCCCAATAATCTACAGCGATTATGCAGTTTTTCTATCATCCGGATCTGTCACATCCCGTTTTCGAACTACTCCCCGAGGAAGCAAAACATTGCGTGAAAGCCCTTCGCAAAAAAACAGGTGACAAAATCTATGTTACCGACGGTCAAGGCCGAAGAGCAACGGTGCAAATCATGGATACCTCCCCGGGCCATTGTACCGTGCAAATTCTCGAGATTGAAGAGCAATATGCCATGAGGAAGCATTGCTTCCATCTGGCCATTGCCCCCACCAAAAATGCCGACCGTATAGAATGGCTGGTGGAGAAAAGCATTGAAATAGGCATCGAACAACTGAGCTTCATCAGGTGTGAGCACTCTGAAAGGACAAAAATAGACTTGGATCGACTGCAACGCATAGCCATCTCCGCCATCAAGCAATCGAACACAAGCCTTATTCCTTTGATGCAAATAATTGATTACAAAGATTTTATAATCAACAACAATACCATAGAGCATCGCTATATTGCCTGGTGCGACGAACATAACCATGAAGAGTTTGCCCAACAGGAGCTCAAAGACAAGGATGTTATTTTGCTGATAGGTCCCGAGGGGGATTTCAGTCCCGAGGAAATAACTTTGGCGGAACAGAACGGCTACAAAGCCATCAAGTTGGGTTCAAGGCGTTTGCGCACCGAAACCGCCGGACTGTATGGGGTTTGTGTTTATGCGGGCATGCAGTGATCAGGAATCAGGGGTCAGGGGTCAGGGGTCAGGAATTTTAAAATATAACTTTCAGTTTTCAACTTTCAACTTTCAACTTTTATCATTGGCACATTAAAACTCCCCTCGAACGTACAGCGTGAGACTCCCCTGCGAAGCACTCCCCTTGAGCACGAAGTGCGAAACTCCCCCCTAATTATCATTGGCTAAATAAATTTAAATTTAAGCAGCTGTATCTCAAAAAATTTTCGTATTTTTGCAGCCCAATTTGAAAGAGGCTCTTTAAATTGTGTTACAGACAGTTAACCTCATTGTAAAACCTAAAAAAAGACCTGCAACATTCAGGTCGTTAAAAAACAAAATGTCAGAAGAATTATTAGAAAACCAGGAACCCGTAGCAGAACAAGCTCC